>ERZ1023901.7-NODE-7-length-111249-cov-107.411911_pt1 | contig 111249 bp, 127 predicted proteins | sample MGYA00380401_ERZ1023901 | MGnify/ENA primary metagenome ERZ1023901 (study PRJEB33179, sample SAMN07448997) | human gut metagenome | biome: Human-gut; feature: Human associated habitat; material: Faeces | host: Homo sapiens | place: India: Bhopal | collected... | reverse complement strand
AAGTGTAAAGGATGTCCTTGCACAAAATGTAAACGATGTTATTCTTGACAACGTGCGAGCCCCTACAGAAAAGGGACCTCACACGATGGTTTTTGCCATCATGCGAGGTCCCGTTGCCTTATAGTTTGTAACAAAGAGTTTGTAGTTTGCAGAGAAAACCTTCAAATTAAAAGCCATCCGCTAACAACTAACTGCTAGCCACTAACAACTTTAAAGGACCTGTCGCAAATGCGACAGCGCCTTTTTTCAATACAGCGTCACCCGCTGCTGGTCTATTTCGATGAGGCCTTCGTCTTTCATGTGAGCCAGTTCCCTGGCGACAGCCGTGCGGTCGGCACAGAGATAGTCAGCCAGCTGGGTCCGGGGCAGGGGGATGGTGAAGGTCTGGCTGCCGGCCTGTTCAGACTGGAATGAGAAGTAGGTCAATAGCTTCTTGCGCAGCTTCTTCTTGGAAACGACTTCTAGTTTGGTCAGCAGCTGGGCATTCTTGTCAGCCATGAGATGCAGCATGTTCTCAATGAGCTGGTGATGGAAGGGACAGGCATTGGTACAGATGTGAAGGACCTTCTGGAAGGGGAGGACCAGGAACTGCGTGTTCTTGACGGCCTGGAAGGTTACGATGGATTGCAGGATCGTGCCGCAGACGAAGGTTTCGCCAAAGAGGCCGCCGTTGCGGATAACGGCCAGAACGGCTTTGTCACCCCAGCGATCTTCGTGGATCATATGGACCTCGCCGCTGAGGACGATGCCGATGTAGTTCACTTCATCCTGGGCCAGGACGAGGAATTCTCCTTTGCGGACCGTCCGGACCCGTGCGCCCAGGCAGGCGAGCATAGCCTTCCTTTTTTCCTGGCTGATACCGGTGAATAAAGGCAGATTATCGGGCAGAGGTACCCCACAATCATGAGAAGACCTCCCTTAATACCGACGGTAGAGGCCGATGACTTTGCCTAAGATTTGGCAATCCCGGGTATAAATCGGTTCGTATTCGTCATTTTCCGGCTGCAGGCGGATCGTGTCGGCTTCGTGGAAGTAGCGCTTGACCGTCGCTTCCTCGCCAATGAGGGCGACGACGATTTCGCCGTTTTCTGCCGTTTCCTGGCGGCGGACGATGAGCTGGTCGCCTTCGAGGATACCGGCGTTCTTCATGCTGTCCCCCTGGACGACGAGCATGAAGCAGTCGTCATTGCCGATGAAGTCGGCCGGGAAAGGGTAGACGTCTTCCACGCATTCTTCGGCAAAGATAGGGGCGCCGGCCCGGACCTGCCCGACCAGGGGCAGGGGGACGATCTTCTTGGACCGCCACGAGCCTTCGTCGAGGAGTTCGATGGTCCGGTTCTTGGCCGGGTCGCGGCGGATATAGCCCAGATCTTCTAGGCGGTGGAGATAACCGTGGACCGTCGACGTCGAGCTCAGGCCGACTTCCTTGCAGATTTCCCGCACCGATGGGGGATAGCCGAATTTATGGACGCACGTGCGGATGTATTCTAAGATCTGTTTCTGACGGGTCGTCAGCATTTTTTCATTATTAATCATACATATCACTCCAGTCTTGGAAAGTTATAGCAATTCCAGTATAAACTACCTTCATTATACCGAAATTCATAAAAAAAATCAAACGTTTGTTCAAAATATCTTGACAAGAACAACCGTTCGGCGATATAATAAAACCATCAACGAACAGTTGTTCTAAGAAATTTCGTTCTAAGAACGTTCGTTTCAAAGTCAGGAGTGATTGCCATGAAATATGTCGTCTTGGCCATATTGGCCCTCTTTATGTGTACGCAGATTGGCTGGAGTTACCAGCCTTCGCAGGAATTCGTTTCCGTCGCCGTCGAACCGGGGCAGACCGTCTGGCAGCTGGCCTCTGTCGCAGCCGGAGATGATACGGACGTGCGCCAGGTCATGGATTCGATTTTGAAAGAAAACGGCCTGACCGGCACCAGCGACATCCGTCCGGGCCAGGTCCTGCGCCTGCCCGTGGCACCGGGCCGGGCCGAACAGGTGCGGACGGCGCTGGCCCGGCAGCTGGTGGATTAGTGAGAATCTTCGGTAATCTTTAAAATCGGGCTGTCGATGAGGCGGTCGGCTTCGTCGATGTAGCGGCGCACGATGGCCTGGGACTTATGCCGGGTCTGACGCATGATCTGCCGTTCTTCGACGTGATGCTGGGCCGCCGACGTGGCAAAGCCGTGGCGCAGGCTGTGGGCGCCGTAGTCGTCGGGGTTCATGCCCATGAGCCCGGCATAGTGCTTGACGATGAGGGCGATAGATTTATCGGAAATCCGAGTTTTACGGACATGATGCCCTTTCGTCAATCCCCGAAAGACCGGCCCTGTCGTGATGCCGCTGACATCGAGCCATTTCTGCAGGGCCGTGACGGCACAGAGGTCCTTGTCTTTGACCATGGGGATGGCAATCATCTGGCCCTGGTCGAACTGGTCCGTCTTCGATTTGCGCAGGGTAATGAGCAGGCCCAGGCGGGTGAATTTCAGGTCTTCCACGTCGATGCCGGCCAGTTCCGACCGGCGCAGGGCTCCGTAGAAGCCGACCAGCAGGATGGCCTTGTCGCGGACCTGCTGGATTTCGTCGCCTTCGAGATAGGTCAGCATTTCCTTGATGTCGTCAAAAAGGATCGGCGCCTTGCCGTGCTGGATGGTCCCTTTCATGCGCTTGATGCCCCGTAGGGCGTTCTTGACGATGGGGTAGCGGCAGGGATTCTCTTTGAGGCCGGCGGCGTCGAAATTCTCGGTCAGGGCACTGATGCGCCGGGCGATGGTATTGGCCTTGGCGTTATCGGCCAGGTCGTTGATGTAATTGACGATGGTTTCCGGTTCGGCCGGGAACGACGACAGCTGGTGATAGCTACACCAGTCGCAGAAGTCATTCCAGTCCGACCGGTAGGCATCGACCGTATTGGCAGCCCGGGCCGTATACAGGCTCTGCCGGGCTTTACTGGATAATTTATCATTCTGGGCAATGACTTCACTGCGGCCGATAAAAAAATTCGGCGCATCCGGTATTTTTGTCATAGTTAAACCTCCTTTGGGCAGTTTACAAAAAACACTTGTGAATCTGCCCTTTTTAGGTATACAATAGAATTATCAAGGGTGAGAGAAGGGGATATCTATGGCTATTCGCAATGGTCCTTTATGGGACAAAGTGATGAAAGGCGCCGTCTGCCTGGGCTTATTCCTGGCTTTTTGGAGCGTCCAGTGGGTCATCCCCGACTTCTATCAGGAACTGTTCCGCTTGAGCCTAGCCGGTGATGTCGACGGCCTTATCGAGTATATTTCTTCTTTTGGCATCTATGCCGCCCTCATCAGTATCTTCATGATCACTGTCACCGACATGACCGGCCTGCCGTCGATTCCCTTTCTGACCGTCAACGGAGCCATCTTCGGCCTCGTGCCGGGCCTTATTATTTCCTGGGTTGGCGAAGTCCTGGGGACGGAACTGAGCTTCCTCATCTTGCGGACCGGCCTGCGCCGCCAGGCTATCCACGTCATTTCCCGTCATCACTTGCGGAATCAGCTCGACAAGTACAGCCGCTTCTCGACGCTGGCCATGGCCCGATCCATTCCGTATATCCCCAACGTCCCCTTTACGGCTATCGCTGCCGTCAGCCACCTCAGCCAGAAAGACCACTTCTTGGCGACGGTTGTCGGCAAGGTCCCGCGGGTCGTCATCGAAGTCCTTTTAGGCCATGACCTCATCCATCTCAGCCAGCACGGTGGGCGGCTGATGTTCTGGGTCGTCCTGACGGTTCTGATCTGCTACTGCTGGCACCGCCATCAGCAGGCTTAGCGGCCGAAGAGGACCATAATGATGCCGCCCAGGGTCGGCATGGCGACGATAGCTGCCTTGAGCAGGGGCTTGGGGGCTAAGTGCGTGAACTTTGCACCTATATAGGCGCCGATGCTCAGGCCCAGCAGGGTCTGGACGAAAATCCACAGGTCCAGGCGGCCGTTGAACAAGTAGCTCAAGCCGCCGGCAGCCGAAATGGGCAGGACGATCATCATGCAGGTCCCGATAGCGTGGAGCAGGGAAATGCCGAAGACGACCATCAGGGCCAGCTGGATGAAGGCCGCGGCACCGATGCCGAAGGCGCCGGACAGAAAACCGGTAATGAGGCCCGTGAAGATGCCGTATATATAGAGTTTCTTGCCCGTCAGGGCTGTCGTCCGCACGGGAAAATGATGAGTCAGCCAGGCGTCTTGGTAGAGGCGGACATAGAGAATCAGGCGGAAGCGATGAGCATGAGCGACGTCATCGTCGCCAGCAGCTCAGACGGCATGATGTTGGATACATTGGCGCCGGCAATCGAACCTATCATACCGCTGCCGCCGATGATGGCCCCAGGCTTCACATCGACTTCATGTTCCCGGTAATGACTGACCGTCCCGGAAATCATGGTAAAAGTCATGGCCGCCAGGGCAACGGCCAGGGCCGTATGGACAGGAACACCGAAACCGACTGTCAACAGCGTAATCGTGACGCCGGCGCCGCCCGCCCCGACAAAGCCGATGACAGAGCCTAATAAAATCATGGCAACGAAAATCATAACGAAAAATCTCCCTAAATATATGATATAATAACACATATTATACCATATATTAGGGGAAAGAAAGGACATAACTTATGAATATTACCGTTTATCTTGGCTCCCGCTGCGGGAACCGGTCTTGTTATGCTGAGTATGCTTATGCGTTAGGGTCCTGGATTGCCCGCCACGGGCACACCCTCGTTTACGGTGGCAGCCGGACTGGGCTCATGGGGAAACTGGCTGACGGTGCTTTGCAGGTCGGAGGCCAAGTCATCGGCGTGGAACCGCAGTTCTTCATGGATGAGGAATTACAGCATGAAGGCTTGACGAAACTGATTGTGACGCCGGATATGACGTCGCGCAAGCAGCAGATGATGGATTTAGGCGATATTTTCCTGGCCTTTCCCGGCGGTATCGGAACGCTGGAAGAAATCAGCCAGGTCATGAGCCAGGTGAAACTGCATCAGATGGAAGGGCGCTTTGCCTTCCTCGACTTCGACGGCTATTACCAGCCCATGAAGGCCTTGATCCAGCAGATGAGCGACGAAGGCTTCGTCGACGAGGATTGGGCCGACGCCGTACCCTTCCTGCCGTCCTTTGCGGCTCTGACGGCCTTTGTCCTCGGCCGCGACCTGCCCAGGCCCGGCGAAACGTGGCGCCATTTCAAGAATCATATGTACCGCATCCTCGATTTAGCCGACGACGCCGAAACGGGCGAGACTTACGTCGTCTATAAGACCTTATATGGCGAATACCGCGACTTCATCCGGCCTCTGGATATGTTCCTCAGCGAAGTGGACCATGACAAATATCCCGACGTCCGACAGAAATGGCGCTTTGAAAAAACGGCGGGACTCTGCTCGTGGAATCCCGCCATTTCCAGTCAATATCTGAAGAAATGAGTCTATAAGCGCTGAATCGCATCGAGGGTCAGCGGTGACCGTTCACATTCGTCGGCCATCATAGTCAGCTGATAGCATAAGGGGCTGCCTTTCATTTTGCCGGCAGCATAAGTCAAGCCGTTAGTCCGTTCATCCAGGAAGGGCTTGTCAATCTGGTTGGGGTCGCCGACGAGGATGATCTTCGTGCCTTTCCCGGCCCGGGTGATGATGCCTTTGACCTGGTTCGGCGTCATGTTCTGGGCTTCGTCGATGATGAGATATGTCTTTTCCAGGGAGCGGCCGCGGACGAAATTGAGGGCTTCCGTCTGGATGAGCTGGCGGTCGAAGATTTCCTCGATTTTTTCGGCCAGTTCCCGTTCGTTGTCGTAGCGTTCGTCCTTGTTGCTGTCGATGAGCTGTTCCAGGTTGTCGATGATGGGCCGCATGAGGGCTTCCTGCATAAAATACTGACCGGCATTGTGCGGCTTGATGCCGTAAGGCGTGACGCGGCTGTAGGTCAGGGGCAGGACCCGTCCCTGATGGACCCGGCCCAAATGGGTTTTACGGAGAGAGGCATCAGCCTGTAAGATGACGAACTCGTTTTCCTGGACCTCCGGTGCATAACTGCGGCCATCCCGGTCGGTCAGGTAGAGCTGGCTGACGGCGACGCCCTGGGTCAGGAAATCATTGAATGCCGCTTCCGGCACATAACAGGTCAGGCGGCCGGCGTAGGCATTTTTTTCCGGCAGGACCTGTTCGCGGCTGAAGTCCTGGGCCTCGATATTCAAGACCTGTGCTTTCAGGCGCAGGACCAGGTCCTTGGTGACCAGGATGGGCTGGCACTGCTGCAGATGACGGCAGACCTTGAGGATACGATTGTCGGCCTGATCGTCTGGCAGGGAATCGGGAAGAGCTTCATGGACGCAATTGATTTCGATACGCAGCGTACCGCCGTTATCCAAGGGGACTCCGTCGAGCAGATTGCCCCGGAGACGCAGGCGTTCTAAAAAACGGATGGCTTGACGGGCATTGAACCCGCGTTCACCATCCGCTTTTTTCAGACCGTCCAGCTCTTCGACGACGACTAGGGGAATGACGACGTGATTGTCTTCAAAACACTGCATGGCATACGGCGCCTGAATGAGCACATTCGTATCGAGTACATAAGTCTTTGCCATAAAAAATCCCACCTTTACTCTATTTTCTTCAGCATACCAGCCGAACATATAGAGTTTGTAAAGAAGGGGCAAATAATAGGCATAATAGGGAATCTTTAGCTAGATAGTGGCAGGAAATCACTCCTATTGTGTAGAATAAATAACAAAAGAGAATTTTATCATAGATTGATATAGGAGTGATACTATGTCTGAATTAACAGCCCTGCTTGCAGAAAAGCAAAAATTGACAGATAGATTAAAAGAATTAGAAACCGTTGGCGAAGGCCTGGAAAATGAAGAAAACCGCTAGCGCGTGCGTCAACTCGATGCGGCGCAATCTGAGCTGATGGCTCAAAAACGGACGGTGGAACAGAAATTGTCCGGCATCCAGTCCCATTTAAATGAGGTTAATGATGAAATCAATCAGTTATCCAGTGACAGCCGGGATACGATTTTAGAAGCTATCAAGAAACAGCGCTGGTACTTCATCAAAAATAAACCGAAAGTATTGTTGGACCGCAATACGGGTTATTTGTGGGCTAATCTCAATTATTTTCCTTATGCGAAACAGCCTGGCAATAATAATTATAATAATCGTCAAGAAGCGGAACAGGCTATCCGCGATTTCGACGGAGATGGCTATACCCATTGGGAATTGCCTTTATCTGCTGACTTCAAAACGATGATTTCAGATAAGACCTTTCCTTTTCATCAAGAAGGACATGATTATCGTATATTAGGAAGATATGCATGGTATTGTCTTGATTGGAGTGGTATCGATCTTGATGACCTTTGTTCTGAAGGTCATGCATATAACGTAATTCCTTATGACCGGTCTCTAGCCGATGCGGACTATGCACATGATGTGTCTGCTGAAAACAAGGTGTATACGGAAAAAGAACGCCTGCAGCAGACGCTGGATTTGTTCGTTCAGAATGGCTTGCAACCTATCTTTGATGATGAGGCTGTGACTGAACTCTTTGATAAAGTATATGTAGAAAAGCCCAAGGTGTTGTCACAACTCCAGGAAGTACAAGGGAAAATCGACAGCCTGCAAAAGAACATTCCTCTTTCGTCGACCTTTGATTACCGGGATTTATTGAAAGATTATAACAGCACAGCTATCGATGCTTCGGTCATCCAATATTATAAGGCCCTTCAGCGCTGGACGGGAGAATTATTAGAAAAGCTTGATGAGTACGAAGCGGAAAAGGAAGATACCATCCAGGACTTCAATGTACTCAGTCTGACCTTATCTTAGAAATATGAAGCTGACCCCAATTTAACGGAAGCAGAAAATGACCTGATGGAAAAGCGACAGCGCTTCTTTCAGCAGCAGTTTTCCTTGGATATGAACCGGGTCAAGGATAAGATTCTCTCGATTAAAGACCAGGCCGATGACTTGGAAGCGCGTTTGGATGCGGTAGATGAAAAGGAAGACTCCTTGACGAAGTTAGCCGAACTGGAACGGGAAGCCCGGCCGAGTTTTTCGTTTATCGCCGAAAATACGGCCAAAATCATCAAAGAAGCTTTGTTGAAAATTGAATATTTTGAGTCCCATAAGGAGCAGGTCCAGCAAGCAAGCTCTATCTGGCAAAGCTGGACCGAAGACTATCGCGTTTTCAAGTCGACTCATCGCCAGGCGTTACAGCATCTCTGCCAGGAAAACGATATCGAAGAAGCTATCTGGGGAACCTGGTATGCTGATTGGCAGCGCCTGCGCCTGCATATCGAAGAAAAGGTCCAGCCGTTAGTTGCCTGGGCTTTGAAAGGAGCAGCTCAGGATGCGAGAGCGGAAATGGCCGATGCATTACTCGGCCAATTAGCATCTTACAAAGACGCCGTCGATGATTTCTTCCTGAAAGAACGGAAAGGAATTTATCAGCGGTATGCCTTCGTGCCCAGCGGCGAGTTACAGGAAAATTTCGAAGCAGAAAAGGCATTATATGAGCGGACCCGGAAATTCCAGAATCAAGTATCAGATCTCATCTTCTCCTGCCAGAACAGTGAAGACCGCATGCTCATCTTTAAATGGGCCTTTCCCTTATGGAATCTCAGCATTGATGAAGTCCTTCATTTTGTGGCCGATAAAAACTTGTCGGCGATTTCTGCGGACATCCTCCGCGACTTTGCGGCTTTAAAGGCGAAGCGGTACGCGGCCTTCCTCAATGATGCCAAGGCGTACAGTCAGGCGCAAAAAGAACGGAATGACCAATATAATGACCTGATTTTTAAGATGCGTAAGAATCTGACACCAACACAAGGTAAAGAGTGACTGGAGGTGTTTTGTGTTGCAAAACGTCATTCCCTGGGGAACGCCTTTGCAGGATACGTTTGAAATCTGGGAGCAGCGGCGCCCGGTTATGGGAGACCATATCCGGGTCCAGCGCTATCACGGTCTGTACGCCCATCATGGAATTTATGTATCCGATGAAGAGGTCATCCATTTCACCGGAACAGACGATGACAGCATCCTCGATTGGTCGAAGTGCAAAGTAATACGGACCGATCTAGAGCGATTTCTCGATGGGGGCGTACTGGAAGTCAAGGTATATACGGAGGAAGAATTGGACGATTTGTATACCCCGGCGCAAATCGTTCAATATGCCCGTTTCTGGTTAGGCGATACGGGGTATCATTTACTATTCAATAACTGTGAACATTTTGCCAATGTCTGTACGTTAGGGCAATACCGCAGTCAGCAGGTAGAACGCATTTTTTCAGGACCGTATTATGAGGAGGAAAATAAATTGGGACTTTTTGGAAGTATCGGGAAAATTTTTGGCAAGATTTTTGGTGGCAGCAGTAATGAGCGGACCACTCATGCCTATACGTATGAGCCGGACAAAGTAAAAATGGCGGAAATGGACAACGCCACGAAAGTCAAATTAGCTCATTTGAGTAATGAACAAGTGGAACTGGTAAAATAGGCACGGTTGGAAATCATTCAATGCCAGACCCAGTCGGAATTGGCACTGAAAGAAGCACAGGCCCGAGGGCTGAGTCTGATGGCACAGACTATCGTCGAAATGCAGAAACAGCTGAATGATATTGCCCAGAAGCGCTTGCTCATCATCGAGCAGGGCTCTGCGGCAGCGGTTCAAGAAATCGAATCCATGTATAGCCAGCTGGAGGATAAAATCCAGAAAGATAATGACACGTATAATACAGAAAAATTACCTAAGTTATTAGCCTTATTGGAACAATACGATGAGAATTCGGCTGCCCATAAATTATACGAAAAACGGATTGCCGATGATATGAACTTGCAACTGGAGCACATGGACGAACAGTTGAAGAAATTGAGCTGCCGTCAAGACAAGCTCATCGACAGCTTGGTACAGGATAAAGAAAAAATGCTTGATCAGACCAACGAATTGACCCTGAAAATGCTGACTTCGCTGAACCAGCAGCTCATTGCCTTACAGGAACACGCTGGACAGAACGAAGAACCAAAAAAATATTTAAAGAGAGAAGATTACAAACTGTTATCTTCCGATAGTGAAACGAAGGATACCCAGGAATAAGCATTCCTGGGTATCCTTCGTGGTATTTCTCTATTGCAATTCTTCTGCTGTCGGATCGACGCCGAACCATTTTTGATAGAGTTTGGTATACGTCCCGTCGGCTTTCAAGTCTGCCAGGGCCTGGTTGATGGCCTTCAATTCGTCTTCATGACCTTTGTCGATGGCCATTGCCGAACCGGCCAGTTTCTTCGGTTCGCCGACGACTTTCAGATTGTTCATGCCGCCTTTGGAAACATAGTATAAGGCGACGGCTTTGTCGATAGCGACAGCGTCACTGCCACCATTTTGCAGTTCTTGCAGGCACTGATAGTTGCCGTCGAATTGTTTGAGGACAGCTCCTTGTTTTTCAGCGAAGTCCGCTGGCTTAGAACCGGCCTGGACGGCTACGGTCTTGCCAGTGATGTCATCCCAGCCATGGATGGCTGTATTGTCTTTCTGTACGACAATGACGGAACCACCGATGTAGTAGGGAGCCGTGAAGTCGACTTGTTTTTTCCGTTCTTCCGTCGCCGACATGGCCGAGGCAATCATGTCGATTTGTCCGCTTTTTAAGGCCGGAATCAAAGCATCGAAGCCCATGGCCTTGATTTCTACTTTGCGTCCCAGCTTTTCACCAATCGCATTGGCCAAGTCGATATCGAAGCCGGTATATGTATCGTTTTCTGCCATTTCAAAAGGAGGGAATGACGGTTCCGTCCCGACGATAAGCGGTTTATCCGTCTTTGCCGTTGCTTCTTTTGACTGTGTACCACATCCTGTTAAGACACTCATAGCCGTCAGTGCGGCCATCCCTGCCAGTATCCATTTCTTGTTCATGTCCATTCCCCCTGATGAAGTGTTAAATGGTTTTAAAATTCAAATATTAAGAAATATTATACATTAAAACGCGTATTTGTCAATGCTTTTAGAATTATTATTCAAAGTATGACGGAACATTTCGAACAAAATAGATGGACTGGTGGGTCATTGTGTCTTTTTTACGTTATCTCCGTAAATTGTCTTCCAGTCATTTTTCATGGAAATAGTATTCCAGCCATTTTCGGCAGATGTCTTCTTATCGCGTTCGGCCCGTTCCGGACGACCGTATTCGCGTTGCGTATCATCACAGAGAATATTGAATACTTCAGCTTTATAGGGGTTATCCTTTAGCGTATACCGGAACATGGAATAATCGCCACTGCTGTTCCCGAAGGCTAAGACCGGCTGTATCCCGATTTCACGGACAATGGATGACACTTTATTCATTTTTTCATTGACCCGGTCCAATTCGCCGTACTGGATGGTATCTTCCTGTGTCATTTGATACGAACCGCCATTAGTTTGGCCTTGATGACTGGCGATAATTTGTGGATCCGATCCGATAATCTGATTCGGTGAGATTGGCAGGGCCCCATGGACGAGTGTGCGGACGAGGGGACGGTCGGAAGCGGAAACGATATAGCAGGTGAAATCATTAGCTTCTAAATAGGAAATCACTTCTACCATAGGCAGGTAAAAGGCTTCGCCATAAGTCAGGTTCGTCAGGCCGATAACGGGCTTTTTCATAAATCCCTGGGCGTAAGCGTCCAGGGACTGCGGCGTCATCCCGGCCAGTCCGGCATATAAGTTGTGGTACAAGTTCTTTTCGATTTCCGGGGGAACGGGTTTCCGCTGAGAAATGGCATCCCAATAGGCTTGAGCAAATTTTTTGTCTTCATCGGACACTTTACAGTTTGGGTCATGCAGGACACGGTCCGCATAAAAGACGCCATCTGTATAGGACGGGGTCCGTTCTCCCAACAGGGTTCCATCCATATCGAAGACGGCCAGGCGATGTTCTGCCGGGATGAAATCAGAATTCTTGGGATTCGTTACTTTTTGCACATAAGCTACCAGCTTTTTCTTAGCCGGAGAATTCTCGTTCCAATACTGGAAATTTCCGGACTGATTGACGTGAATCGCGGCTAATTCGGCCCGGCTGGCACCTTCAACAATCCCCGTCAGGCCGAAGCTGGTCAACATAGCTGTGACAGCTAACATGGATGCGAGTTTTTTTCCTTTCAACATAATCACCTCAAATATAGTAAAATTTGTCTCTATTATAACACATGGATTTCATTGAATTAAATAGGACAGATGGAAGAAAAACTGGCATTTCATCGAAATGGGCGGCCAGGCAGGTCTTACGTACACGATGAAATATATTCTGAAGAAAGGCAGGGAAAAGCAGGAATTGATGCCTGACGTGTAGAATTATTCCATAAAGCTTGTTTGCCAGATGATGGGTGAGGCGTGACGTACACTCTGCGAGGTGATGATATGTCTTTGGAAAATCAGGAATTGGCCTGTGTGCAGGCTTTTTTAGAAGATAGGGCTTCAGAACAACTTATGACGCGGTTGTTGGCCGATGCCGGAGAAGACTATGCATGGTTCCGGCGCCTGGCTCAGCATATGTTCCGCAGCCACCTTTCGCCAGACGAACAACGGGAGCTCTTGGAAGCGGCAAAGGCGGATACGCAGGGCGACCCCGAAAAAATCCAGGCGGCCCATGATGCCCGTCTGTTGCTGCTGAAATCGGGGATGTGTCTTTCCATCCATGAATCGTGGTATCTCCATAAAGTGAAGCAAATGCCTTTAGAAAAAGCCTTTCGCCAAACCATGACGCGCATCGTCGTGGGCTTCGGACAGCTCATGTCAGAACCGAGCATTCCCAATGATTTTGAAATGCAGCTCTGGTATCGAATTCAAGGATAAAATAAATGGGGGCATGAAGATATGCAGCATTATCAGAAACGATTTTCTTTTATAATGTTATTCTTGTGCATGATTCTTTTACTTGCTGGTTGCGGCAATACGGCAGATAATGCAAAAAAAGAACTACATGAGATGAATATTGAGTACACAGCCGATGCTTTTATCGATGCCATCGAGAACGGAAATGACAAAGTGGTTGATTTATTTGAAAAATCGGGCTTTGATATGACACTGTCTGGGAAAAATCATAAAACACCGCTCATGGCAGCGGCTCATACTGGAAAGGAGGACTTAATCGACAAAATTATCAGTGAACACGGAGATACCGTGAACGATGCCGATGATATCGGGTTGACCGCGTTATCTTATGCCGTTCAGGCCGGCCAGGCAGAAGCCGCCCATAAGCTCACCGATGCGGATTGGAAGATAGTGGATCACCAAGGTGATACATTGATTCATTTATTGGCTGTAGCTGGGAAAACAGATTGTCTGGATGATTGTCTACAGCATGGCGTTGATATCAATGCGACGAATAAGGCTGGAGAAACGGCCTTGGATTTGGCCATCAAGGCTCAAAATCAAGAGGTCATCGATAAGCTGAAAGAGGCCGGAGCAAAAACTGGTCAGCAAGAGGCTCCTCAATCTTCTTCGCAGAACAGTCCGGGTGCTGACAATTTCGTAATTACTTATCAGATCAGCACGCCTAAAGGGGCTGTCATGGTTTCTAATAACGACATTGTTTTACATCTTGGCCAAAGTGTCCATATTATGCCATCACAAGACAGCCTGGACCCGGGACAAGTCCGCTGGATGGGCAGCGCGAATGACAATATGGACGTTGTTTCTATGAAAGCAGCCGGTAAAAAGCATCCACGTGGTTCAACAGAAGCCATATTTACAGGGAAGAAATTGGGGACGACCCATCGGAAACTCGTTCCAGATTATGGTGATTGGAACCGGGCAGCCGTCTTGACCTTTACCGTCATCGAATAGAAATGAACAAAAAGGAGGAACCTAGACCCATGAATCAGAAAGAGTGGGACCGCATGATTGGCCAGGAGCTGTACGACCCGTTCAATGTCCACGATGACAGCTTCCAGCGGGTCCATGCGGCGCAGCGGAAATTCAATGCCTCTGACGATTTGAACGACCGTCAGGCTTTTGAAGAACTGAAACGCTGTTTTACCCAGGCGCCAGATGACATGGTGCTGTTGGCGCCGGTCTACTTCGACCATGGTGACCGCATCCGCTTTGGCCGTCATTTCTTTGCCAATACGGGGCTGACCATACTAGACGAAAATTACGTCACCTTTGGCGACAATGTATTTTTAGCACCTCACGTCAGTATCTATACGGCGGGTCATCCCATTGATGCGGAAGTCCGCAATACCAACCTGGAATACGCCAAACCGGTCACTATCGGTTCAGACGTCTGGATTGGCGGTAATGTCGTCATCAATCCCGGTGTCACTATTGGCGATGACGTTGTCATAGGTTCCGGTTCCGTCGTAACCCATGATATTCCCAGCCATGTCGTCGCAGCCGGGAATCCCTGCCGGGTCATCCGTCCCATTACACAAGCCGATGCAGACCTATGGCATTGTAAGTTATCGGAATATAAAAAATCAATATTATCCCACATAATCCCACAAAAACAACCAAGGAGAAGCCATATGCCCGAAAAACAAATCATTGCAAAAAAAATTAACGATTGGTTAAACGCTTGTGTTGATGAGAACGGTGCTTTCTTTTTGAATACCATAGAAGTTGGCCGCCCTAAATCGCGTCCTATCAGTTTCCACATGCTAAAGGATGAAGTGAACTATTTTGGCGTCGGCGCAATGAAAGAAGTCTATCGTCAAATGCAAGAAAATCCTTATGTAGAAATCTGTGGACTTATGGGAAAAGGAAAACTCTTTTTCCGGTATTATGGCAAAGCCGTTTTTGAACAAGGGGATGAACTGGCACAAGAAGCACTGGCCCAACCAGGATATCCGGTCATGAAGAAAATTTATACTCCCGAAAGTGGCAACCGTTTCGCTGTTTTCCATTTAGAAGATGCGACGGCTGAAAAAAAGGCCATGATGTCCGTATTAGAAACATGGAATCTTTGAATTAAGAAAGGAAGTGTCCTTATGGCAACACACGCATTATGGAATCTCTTACAACAACTGAAATCCGATTACGAATGGGTAGAACTCAGCCATCGGCTGAACAACGACAGCCCGTATTGGTCAGGCATGCCTGAAGGCTCCGTAGAAATCGGGAAAACCGTCTTCGATTGGGGCAATCCCATGCTGGAATGTTTGATCCAGACATTCAAATTTCCCGGCCAATTCGGCACGCATATTGATTTCCCAGGCCATTTTGCCAAAGGGACAGCACTGTCAGATAGCTTCGGCGTCCAGCACATGGCCTATCCCTTAGTCGTCATTGACATCAGCGAAAAAGTAGCCAAAGACGTCCATTACGCCGTCACCGTCGACGACATCAAAGCCTATGAAGCCGCTTATGGCGACATCCCGGAAGGCGCCTTTGTCGCCCTGCGGACAGATTGGGCCAAGAACTGGCCGGACAATGACAAACTCTGCGGCTTCGATGAAGAGGGCAATGAAAATGCGCCAGGCTGGTCTTTGGAAGCCTTGAAATACATCTATGAAGTCCGCCACGCCGCAGCCAACGGCCACGAAACCTTTGACACCGATGCCTCTGCCATCGCAGCTGAAGCAGGGGACCTCATCTGCGAACGCTACGTCCTCAGCCAGGGCCACGTCCAGATTGAGCTTTTGGATAACCTGGACAAGGTAGCTCCTGCTGGTGCCATCCTCCTGGCAGCCTGGCCCAATATCGAAGGCGCGACCGGACTGCCTGTCCGCGTCGTAGCCGTTACACCGAAATAGGGAATGTACCGCTTAATAGAACAAGAGGCTGTCTTACAACGACGGCCTCTTGAATTTTATCCGTCTAAGAAAAAATCAGTTGTCGACCGTACCTCCCAAAAGAGCGCTTCAATAGAAACGGGATATCTTGGGCCAATGTCATCGACAACTGATTCTATAGGAACAACTGTGGCAGTACCTCTACGGATTCACGCTCTAATGAGGTGACGCCTCCGTAGCCAATACCAGCAATTGCTTCTTCTATATTATAGATGTACTATACGGCTAAGTAAAGATCAAAATATCATAAAATAGAAAGGATGTGGTAACATGAAACGCCTTATTCTTAGCGTATTCTCATAGAACCGACACACATTTCGGATAAAATACCCAATGCTGAGGGCGGATATAGTTATAGCTATGCCTACGGGGCATCGTTTTTCATCAAATCATCAAAATTTTTCACAAAACTTCCCACTTTGAAATGGAAATATTACTTCCGATAATTTAACGTTAAACTCAGTTCGGCTTAACCATACCGTTTATCGGTATTCTTCCCAAAAAACTTCCCACTTTCGGCGTGAAAGTGGGAAGTTTTTAAATTAGAAGACTTTGTCGATGAGTTCGACGACTTCTTTTTCTCTTTTATCGGTGATGGCGTCGTAGAATTTTGCCGTAGTGTACATGCTGGAGTGCCCGAGGCGAGCGGTGATGTAATCGAGGCCGACGCCTTGTTCGCGCAACATGGTGGCGTGAGTGTGACGCAGACAGTGGAAAGAACCACTGCCAAATTCTTTTTTGCACCACATTCCAAACCATTTCATACTGTTGGATGTCATGACCCCTCCGTCGCCGCGATCACATACAAATCCACCGTTTGGACCTGCTATATAAAATTGGCCAGCTTGGCATTGAGCCTGCTTCTGCTGCCAACGTTTCATAAGCAGCTCTTTTTTTAACTTATTGCCGAACGTAATTGTCCTAATAGAATGACGGCTTTTGGGAGTTTTGGAGAGGATGGGGAGGCCTTGGTGGTCATATAACGTTGAGGTAATGGTCAATGTACCAGCTGTCAGGTCTACATTATCCCAAGTCAGTGCTAGACATTCGCCGAGACGTAGACCAGCATAGTATGCAAGGGCAATTGGCAAGTGATAGCGATGGCCGGATGGCCATTTAGCGAATATAGCTGACATTTCATCTGCTGTGAAAACACGGATCGACTTAGGGATTTCATCCATTTTAGGCATTGTTACATCAATCATTGGATTTTCTGCTAGGTACTTCCTGTTTTTAACAAGCCAATTGAAAGCGGCACGCAGGACTGCATAACAGGAATGAACCGTAGAGCGGCTATAATGGACGCGCTGATTATTCAGCCAGTCTTGCAGTACACTTGTAGTAATTTTCTTCAGTGGAATCGACTGTATTGTATTAGGAAGATGATTCCGGATGATGGAACTGTATGTGTCATAAGTGGATTCTTTGCTGTTGATAGACACTTCCTTTTCCAACCACTCGTTAAGGGCATCCCCGAATTGAAGTGATGCTGTTTTCCTCAGTTCGCCACGACGCTGGATTTCAACCATGGCTTCACGCCATGCCTGAAGACATTCTGTTTTAGTCTTGCCGCCGGCCCGTTCAACATGATGAGTGCCTTCTTCATCGGTCCAGGTAACACGATAGTACCAGCGATTCCCTTTTTTTCGGCAATGTGTCATATATCTTTCCCCTTTCCGAATAATTTAAAATGTCAGTCGTATATTACCTGGCTCATTATAATTTTTTCGTCGGTGACGTCAAGATGAAGGATGCATTTGCCGGATACTTGGCCTTGCAAGACGGATAGTTACTGCAGGTCCAGTATTCCTGGTGCCCCAGGGTGCGTTTATGGAGATAGCCGTTATGGCAATCGGGGCAGGTGATGATGACCGGTTCGCCGTCTTTATCGGTAAAGTCGGCTTTGCACTGTGGATTTTCACAGCGCCAGTAGGTTCCGAACTTACCCGTTTTCTGCTGCAGCTTGGAATGGCATTTCGGACACTGATATTCAGCTTCCGGAAGTACTTCGCTGGGGGCTGTCAGTTCCGGAGCTGGCTGAGAGAAGGAAACCGGAGCTGCCGGGGTGGTTTCTTCCTGATTTTTCCCCATGTTATATTCAGCTGCTTTGAAGCCGAACAGCGGGGCCAGGATGCAATAGGGGATTTGGCTGCGGATCATCTGATATTGGCCGACGGCATTGTTGTATTCCTGACGGCTGCTTTGGATGCTTCCTTCCAAGTTTTCGACACTATGCATGAGTGACAGATAGGTTTGATTTGATTTCAGTTCAGGATAGGCAGCTGCCAAGGCCTGGAAATTAGAGCCGTTGCGGGACATATTTGCCAGGGTAGTCTGCATATGGATGTTCCGTTCCTGTTGGCTGAAGTGCTCTGCGATTTCGTACAGCCGCTGGAGCGTAGCCTGTTCCTGATCTTTATATGTGTTGATGTCGGCCCGTGTTTTTCGGACCGGTTCCCGGTAACAACCCAGAACGTTATATTTTTGGATGATATAGCGAATGACCAAAATTGCAACGATGATTTCAACGATTGTTTTAAATGTGTCCATAATTAATCCCTCTATTCACCAGCTGACATCAAAATGAAGACTACTTTATGATTCTTGATTCCGAATGCATAACCCATCGGAGAATGATTTGCTGAATAATCATAGCAAGTGATTCCGTCTTCATCAACGAACTTGGAAAAACGATTTCCATAAATTTCACGTACCTTTGATTCATCCATACCGACAGCAACGCCTTGTTCAGTTGCCCAGCCATTATTGGCCGTTACCTTGATGCTGAATACTTTGCTTGAATCCGTAATCGGATAGCGGCCAACAATACCAAAATAGTCGATAGACACAGAATTACCGTAATTCTCAATATGATCAATACGAGTTGTTCCGTAGGGGGTATCTGTATAGTTCGTCTTCATACTGTCTGGTTCCCCATAAATCGTATGGACATAGCCTTTGGATGCGCCGATTTCAATACCACCTAATGAGAGTTGATTTTCCTCTAAGACACCTTGTGCAAATACCGATGGGATACAGAAAAGACAGGCTGCTGCCAGACTTAGAAATTTCTTTTTCCATTTCATGATACTCCGCCTCCGAAATTACTTTTTCATATTGAAATTTACCCGTATCAAATTGCCTTGTCGCTCTTGATTTTAGATTGAGCATTTTGTGCCTGATAGCTCGCATCGATTGCGGCATCAATGGCGACTTGCACTTCTGGTGATAGAAAACGGTATTTTTTTATAATAGTTTGCTCATGCTCAGAAAGATAAAAATTATTCTGCGTTTCTATGGAAACAGGGGAATTTTGTTCGGATAATAAATCATCACGATTTATAGTAAGAAATTGACAGATTTTATCTATCTTATCCATTCTTGGCATCTTATATCCTCTGACCCAGTTAGTCACAGTGGTTCCACTTACGCTGACATATTTTGCTAGCTCCTTTTGGCTACGATTGCGTAATGCTAAATACACGCTAAGGTTATGTGCAAACGTTCGCCTGATTTTCGGCTCCTCAGTCAAACTCATTATATCTTGGCCTTTTTCTAAAAGGTCCATAGGGGATATACAAAGTACATTAGCTAATTTAATTATATTTTTTCTAGTCATATTATCTACTTCTCCGGATTCCCATCGAGTAATCGTACTTGCATTTACCCCGATTTTTTCTGCTAGTTCAGCTTTTGTGAGATTTAACTTTTGCCGATTATCACGAAGAATCGATTTAACTGTTTTCATGTAGTCACCTCAACATCTATATGTACCTGACAAAAATTACCAATATTATGGTGTAGTATTTACCTTAATATTTGATTTCTCTATCCTTTTTTGATACCTTATTTCAATAATATCGTCAATTGTTTCTTTTTCCTCTGTGGATAATATGCGGTATTTTTTTATTAGGTTTTGTTCTTTGGGAGTACAAATAAAAGTTGGTGTAGGTGTGTCCCATCCTAATAAAGAATACGTAGGGACATCATATATATCGGCAAATTTTTTGAGTATATCAATGCTGATGCTTTTTATCGTACCAATTTCATATCGTCGTAGAACACTGCCAGATATGCCTATCTTTTTCCCGGCTTCTGTTAATGTTAAGTTAGCCGATAATCTGGCTTTCTTTAATCGGATTCCAATTTCAGCATTGACAATTTCACGTTTTCCAATCATCGATAATGCGCTCCTATGATAATTTATATTCTAAGTTATTTTTTATCTCTGAAATTGATCCATATTAGATTACCTCGTCGTTTGACTTCATTTTATATTTATCGGCTTTCAACATTCCTTTCATTTCACCACGAATTTCTCCTCGGTCAACTTGATCTAAAATTTTATATAGATTTACAGCTTCCTGTATATCAGGTATTTTTTTTATTAAGCTATCATATTGTAGAGCAGCTTTGGAAACTTGTTGTTGACGATTATATATATTTCCATATTTAAAATATTCAGCATGTACGCCTAATACACTGGATATACTTAAAAGTATATCTAGGTCAACTTTCATATTATCGCGTTTAATAATGCTGTATATAGTACTGGCTTTTACATTAGCTCTTTCAGCTAGCTCGGATACCTTCATATTTTTTTGAAGCAATAAGTCTGATAGTCGCTTACCAATTCCCATAATAAACCTCTTTTCTGATTATCTATATATAATATATGATAATACCGATGGGATTGCGAAAAGGCAGGTTGCTGCCAGACCAAGGAACATCTTTTTTAATTTCATGATGAGCCGCCTCCTAAGTTATTTCTTATCTTTGAAATCAACCAATATTAGATTGCCTCGTCGTTCGACTTCATTTTATACTTATCGGCTTTTAAAATTCCCTTGATTTCACCTTTTATCTCGATTTGATCTTCAATATCTAATTGATTGAATAAAGATAGTAACTCTCTGGTCATCTTTAAGTTATCTGTATCATGTTTTACAGTAAAATCTTGAATCCCATTTTTTATCATAGTCGCAATTATTTTTTGTTCATTCTCAGATAACTTTTGATAATGCGCCAATAAATCCCAATTTCCTTTTTTCTCAACTATGCTTGAAGAAACAGGCTTTTTTGGCTCATCATATCCCATTAGCCATCCAGGATTTACAGATAATGCATCTGCGATCAATGCAATTTTATCTTGTTTAGGTTGATATTTCCCAGATAAATAGTCCGAAATAGATGATGCCCTGATTCCTGTAATTCTAGCAAGATCAGCTTGTGTTATATCGCGAATTTGCATCATTTGTTTAATTCGTTTAATCAAAACTGGCTCCATATAACGACCTCCAATCGATTACTTTATCTATATTATATACGGAAAAACGAACAATTACAACTGTAAATAATACGTTTTTACGGAAAACCGTTGACAAGATAAAGCAACGGCTTTATAATTTAATTACGGAAAACCGTATAAAAGTAGAAGGGAGGAAAAATTATGGTTCAAGATATGGAATTTAACTATGCGCAGCTGAGGGGGTTTATTATTGAACACTTTGGCAATATTCGCAACTTTTCTAAATTTTTGGGTATTGGGACAACTGCCGTATATGAACGTTTAGGAAATAAGGTTCCTTTTACGCAACGAGAAATTGATAAGGTAGCTAATCAAGCTATTGATCGCCCTTTAACAGCTGATGAAGTATCTGCTCTTTTTTTTACCCATAAGGTACGGAAAACCGTATAAAAATTTTTCAAAGAAGCAGCAATAAAGAAGGATGTGATTAATATGGCAAACATTCCAGACATCAAAGTCGTTTATGACAGTATGGATGAGCTAATTACGGTTCCCGACGTCGCAAAGTAGGAGGGATATAAGCTTATGAAAGAAAAAAAGCCCTCACCGATTACGGCAAGGGAGGAAATGGAACGCATGACGATTCGTATTCCCAAGGATGAACTAGAAGTCGTAAAAGCACTAGCACAGAAACAAGGAATCTCATTGAATGCATATCTCTTGCTATTGATTCACAACTCTATTTTTCCATGATCAGCTTCGTATTTCTTGATACATTCGTCAACGAGAAATTCGATTTGCATGGTAATGGAACGTTTTTCCGCGGCAGCGATGTACTTAATCTTATTAAAGTTATCTTCTTGCATACGGAGAGTGAATTGACGTTTGTTTGTTGGCATTGAAGGCACCTCTTTGAATTCAAGATTGGGGGGATTATTGTGGAGCCTGAAGTAAAAAAAATGACGCTTCGTCTGCCCGAACAGTTATACGAAGCGCTAAAGCAAATGAGTCTAGAAACCGGCATTTCTATTCATGCACTGGTTCTTGTGGCGATTCATCTTTACTTGAATACTTTTTGCAGTACAACTTCACCGCATCGATGATTTCTTCAGATACAGGACGATGATTGCGTTTTGAAATTGTTAATAAATCTTGATACAGCGTTTGAGGAATATGTATTTCTAATGCGCAATGATTTTGACGGAGTTGAATTGCTTCGTAAAGGCATTGATTTACAAATTGGTTTACTGAAATATGGTTTTCTTCGGCCGCCGATTCTAATTTTACCCGTAAAGCATCGGGTAACCGCAGAGTCGTTCGTACTATCTGTTGACCTCGAAAAGTTAGCGAAGTTTTTACTCGTATAGAGTCACAATTTAGTTGCTGGTTCAATATGTACAGAATAAATGAAGTTTTAACAATTCCAGTTTCCTGTGCAATTTGATCCAAGGATTCATTTATGTCGGCTATGAGCCTGATTGTTAATGACGTCATAATGACACCTCCTACAAATCATATTATATAACATTACAGGGAAAAAGTATTGACAGTAAAATGATGTCACTGTAGAATGTAGAATATAGACATCAAATAGGTGTCATAATTTAAATGGAGGGTCCTATGGAAAAAGTTAGAATGACGCTTAGGCTTGTAAAGCCTTTGAATGAATATCTTAAAAAGATTTCCAAAGAAACCGGCCGCAGTAGAAATGACCTAATCATTGCGGCTTGTTGGAATTTTATCGAGCAAGCACATAAAAAAGAAAGAAGTGAGCAATATGGCAAACATTCCGGACATCAAAGTCAAAATCGTTTATGACAGTATGCCTGAACTGATTACGGTTCCCGAACTCGCAAAGAAGCTGAAAACATCTCAGGGATTTGTTCACAAGTTGATTCAGCTGAAAATGTTGCCAGCTATTAATTTTGGGCGCTATCCCAGAGTGAGCAAATTCAAGCTAAATGAATTTTTAGAGTACTACGAAGGAAAGGATCTTGTCGCACTTGTAAAGGCCGCAGAAAGGAATACAGACAATGAAAACAAAGACTGATAAGTTTACGATCAACCTTGAAATCAACGGCCGGAAGATTGTCCTCACGAACGTGGTATGGAACAACAAGACCGGCCAGTACATCGGCTACGATACGGATGCTGAAAATATTGTCACCTGTGGGATTCATCCCAGACACTACGATATTTCCATTACGACGAACCAGGCGATTCCGCCATATACGGAACAGGCGTAATGGTGAAAGAAGGTATTTATGAGTAAGAACAAGCGTTGGTATTTCATTAAGCTGCCAGAGGATTTCCTGGAAAGCGATCCCATCGAATGGCTGCTGACTCAGGACGAAGGTGGTAATTACTTTTCCATGTATATCCTACTGTGCAAAATCGCACTGAATACGGAAGGAAGGCTGGTCCGGCTGTTGGGAGATGTGGAAGTCCCTTATACGCCGGAAGACCTTTCCCATAAGGTGAGGATGTCGAGTTCAACCGTTAAAGTTGGCGTTGATACATTGCTGAAAGCAGGGCTGCTGTCCTGGATTGAACCGCATATCCTGTACATCACTCATTTTGAACTGCTTGTAGGCAGTGAAACGGACAGTGCCAGGCGGATGAGGAAACAGCGAAGAAACGCCGCAAGCAGAGAAGGCATGAGAAAGCTACGGGCTGAACGTCGTAAATGCCTTCCGCCAGGAAAATAATTTTTATTCCGGAAATCAGACGATTAATGAATAAAAATGCGGTTAACACCCTGTTAAAAGAAAAGTGTTAACCAAGTGTTAACAGGATGTTAACAGGTTGCTAACAAAGGTGTTAACATCGGTGCGATAAAATATTTCAAAAACGGCTAAACCAAGCATTATTAAGCCGTTTATAAGGGCGTCACATTGTGCGCCAAAAGTGATACCGATGTGCGCCAAATGTGCAAAAAGTGTTAACCGGGTGTTAACAGCATAAGGAGGTAAGTGTTAACAGGGGTGTTAACATCGGTGCGATAAAGTGTTTCAAAAACAGTTAAACCTGGCAATATTAAGCCATTTATAAGGGCGTCACATTGTGCGCCAAAAGTGACGCGACTGTGCGCACAATGTGACGCTAGAGATTAAGAGATTAGAGTATATACACAGTATGTATGTGTAGGGAAGGAGCCAGTCATGCAATCAAAAGAAAGAACATGGAAGGAAGACCAGAAAAAGGAAAAGACGATTTATCCATTCTGTATCCATGACAACTGCCGGGAAGCCGAATCCATTTTAGTAGCTCCCTTAGCAACACTTCGGAGAATCGAAAAGGATGTGGAACGGGAAGCTGCCAAACTTCGTTACCTGGACCGCCGGGTTGTGGAAGAAACAGAGAAAGGGAACCGCTACGGGGCTACGAGAGCGGCTACGCAGTGGTGGAACCGCCTGGAAAAGCTCGATGCTTACTTGAAGCAATATAACATCGAACGGGAACCAGCCAGCAGGAATCAGCTTTTGATTCAGGAAGACGGCAAGAAGGAAGACTTGTCTGTGGAAATCGGCTTCGATGACGACGATACGGACGACCAGGAAATGCTGCTGGCGTCTGGCCTCACGAAGAACGAGAAGCAGTACATCCTCGATGAAAGCCGGGAACTCCGCTATATCGATGCCCAGATCAAGGACGACATGAGCGCCGGCAACCAGGATGATGTGGACTTCTGGCAGCAGCAGTACCGGGGCCGCCTGGAATCGCTGCGCTGGTACATGGACAAGAAAGGAATCACCTATTCCTTAAACAAGAAGAAAAACATGACCGAGGAAAAGGCTATCACTCATGATAACCACGAAAAGAAATGCACTGTATGCCGCAAACGCCATGTGACCGTCATGCGGAGCAAAGGCCAGGAACACACCAGAAGCAAGGAACGTCAGCGGGAAATGCCCTGAAATCGTCACAAAATCGCTTATAAGGCGTTTTATTCCGGTGAATGGTTCATTAATCACAGATAAAACAAAAAGCCGTTTAAACGGCTTGTGAGCAGGTAAAACAGGTATAACAGAATCGAGGTGAGTCCATGCAGCAACGTTCCCATGAAGATTATTTTTCACATTGGCTTCAGAAAGGGATGGAACCAATCTTAGAAAAGGCTTTTTATGAAGAGGTGCTGCCCAAGGTATTCCAAAATCACTGCACACAGGAAGAACTCAAAAAAATCCGTATTGAAGCCGAACGGGAAAAACAAAATGAACGATATTTCCCTGTGCAGTTCTGTTTCTGGATTATGAGCCAGCTTGATTTCATTGATTATTGGGGAGCTGTTATGCGTGAACAAAATCCACTTTGGCGGTATCGCATAATGAGGCGATTGTTCCATAAGCCTGACGATTACTATAAAGACTACATTTTGTGATTTGAGGAAAGGAGGGATTGTGATGGCACAGCCGTCTTTGGCAGCGCTGTACAAGCGCTTCATGAAGGGGCAGGACATCACTGGGATGGAAGCACAGCGCGAGGCAGATATACGTTTCCTGCGCATGACCATGCCGGGGATGCAATACTCACCGTTGAAGCTGGCCCAGGTATTGCAGAAGTACAGTCCGAACCGGGTCATCAGCCACTATGGCAAGAAGCTGGTCCGGGAAGTCAGTCAGCAGCCGGAATACCAGAAACGTCGGGAGGAGATGATAAACAGGCTCTATCCGGCTAATATCGAGAACCGTTTCAAGTTGTAGGAAGGAGAATCCATATGGAAAAAGCAGATAAGCGTTTTGAAGAAAAGTACGGCGGCATGGATCCGCGCGATGCTGACCTGCTCACAGATGAAGAAAAGCAGGAACTGGAAAATGAATCGGAAGAAGACAATGCCAAGCGCACGAAATAGGAAGGAGCTGATCATATGCCATTACCACCGAAAATCCAAGAAGAACGGGAAGCCCTGGCAAAGCGTGTCGTAGAGGACATCCGTTCGGGCAAGCCCTTTTTCTGGGACAGCGGCCATTATGGCCATCCTCACCGCAACCTTGTAGCCGACCTGCAGGGCAAAGATACGAAATACCACGGCATCAATAACATGATGCTCACCATAGCTGCCGACACATTCGGTTTCAAGGATACCCGCTGGGCTACGTTCAATCAGGTCAAATCTTTGCAGAAAGAAGGGCTTCCCTTTGAAAAGCAGCCTCACATCAAGAAGGGGGTCAAGGGCATCCCGATTGAATACTGGCAGTACACCAAGACCCTCATGGAAAAGGACCCGAAGACGGGGAAGCTGGTGCCGAAGATGGAACCCGATCCGGAAACAGGCCGGATGAGGCCGGCTGTAAGACGGCTGAATCCGCCGCTGGTACGACGCTACATCGTATTCAACGGCGACCAGATTGCCAACATCCCGCCGGAAAGGCCTCATGACATCACCCTCGATGAAAAGGACCGGAACGCTGCCATGGAAGCCATGATCGCCAACAGCGAAGCCAAGGTCCAATTCGACCAGAAGAACCAGAATTTCTACCGGATCAGTGAAGACTGTGTACATGTCATGCCGAGGGAAGAATTCAAGTCGTTAGGGGCCTTCTACGGGACCGTAGCCCATGAAATCGCCCATTCTACGGGGGCTGAAAACCGGATGAATCGGGAAGGCATCACAAAGTCTGACGGGTTCGGCGGCCCGATTTACGCTAAGGAAGAACTGCGGGCTGAAATGACTTCCTTGTTCCTGGGCCAGGAATACGGCGTAGCCCCAGGTAAGGAGCACTATGAGAACCATGTGGCCTACCTGCAAAGCTGGGCCGAGGTCATCGAAAAGGATCCGGATGAGCTTTTCCGGGCAGCTGCTGAAGCACAGAAAATGACGGACTACATCAAGGACCACATGATTGAACGTGACCTGCAGAAGGTACAGACGAAGACCGATGAGCACACTATCGAAAGGGCTGCAAGGACAGTAGAACCGGTGCCTCAGCCAGAGCCGGAAAAGGCGAAGAAACGGGATTTCAAGCCCATCCATCGGTCCATCACCATCCCGGACAAGCCGAAACGGAAACGCCGCGTCGCCGTCCGGCGCACAACGACAGATAAGACGAAAGGTATAAGCCGATAAGAAAGGAGCTGATTTGAATGAACGAAATCGACATGAAATTAAGGAAAAAGTTCGGGGACTTCCTGAATGACATCGATTCGATGAACCTGAACTGCGTCATCTGTGCCAGGCCAAAGCAAGAACCGAAGCGCTTCTTAATGGCAGCTAACGTGACACCGGAAGAAGCCATGTGCACATTAGGGAACACGATGCCGCTGCTGTTCCACCCGGAATGGCCAGGGCTGCCGTGGGATATGCGCAGCATGGAAGTAGTAAAGGCACTGGCCAAGGGCCTGATGGATCAAGTGGACTTGCTGGTATCGGAAATGATGATTTGTTTTTCCCTTGCCGGTGATGCCAGCCGGGGCGGATACCTCGTCCATACCGGCGGCATGGCGGAAGCCCTGGACTGCGTCCATGCGATAACCTTACAGATGACCAGCGTTCTAAAAGCACAGCTTAGTCAGTAATTGGAGGAGAATATTATGAACCAGGATATGTATGAAGAAATTTCCCAGGAAGAACTCGATGCCTGGGAAGCCCAGTTCTATCAGGAATCGACACAGGAAATGGCAAAGACGGAAAAGGTCGTGCCGGAAAAGGATCTGAAGCCGGTGAAAGATGCCGCCAAGGATATGACGACACAGATGCAAGGCTACCGGCAGATGGAACAGGACTGCGGCCACTCCCAGCCGGAAGTCTGGAAGGAACATGCCAAGAAGCAGAAAACCATCAACCAGAACCTGTCGGACTGCCGGGATGCCTATGAACAGGAAAAGCCGCAGGCTGTCAAGCAGACGGCCATCCAAAAGGCACGGGATTCCTTTGAAGATGCCGGCAAGGCCTTCAAGGAACAGATTCAGAAGCTGAACCAGATGTATGCGAAGGAACTGGAAGCGCAGCGCGAAGCAAACCGTCGGATGCAGGCCCAGATGGCCCAAATGCAGGAAACCATCAAAGACCTGCGGGAAGCTTCCCAGACAACGCTGACACCAGAACAGCTCATGGTAGCGGCCGAAGCCTTCCGTGTTTTCCAGGAAACAGTCAAGCAGAACCAGAAGCACCATCTCAAAGAAATCCGTGACACTGTATCCCACACGGTACAGGATACGTGCCATGCGATTTCCGAAGCGCCGCGCCGGGTCCGGAACGCCATCAAAGCTAAGGCCTATCATGCCGTTGAAAGCGTCCTGTCGAGAACGACGGCAAGGCTGAACGAAGCGAGCCGCCAAATCGAAGCGAGCCGCCAAATCGAAGCGAGCCGCCAGCGGGCCGAATCCCAGGAAAAACAGGCTATCGCCCGGTCCAAGGCGACACCGGCCAAATGGCGTCTCAAGGATACCGAAAAGGCTGATGAAAAGACGGCCGGAAAGACAGAGGAAAAGACAGTCGAAAAGGCACAGCTCAAGCGCCGTGTCACCGTCCGCAGGCCGCAGGAAAACTCGAAGTCACGCGGTATGGAACGCTAACGTAAAGGAGGCAGTACGATGATACCAAGAGCATTGAGGGAATGTGCCCAATGGGTCGTCTGGAAGACATTCATCAAACGGCAGGGCAAAAAGGTGAAAAAAATGAAGATGCCCTATGACCCAAAAACAGGGAAACCAGCACAGGTCAACAATCCCCTTACGTGGGGGACGTATTCGGAAGCCTGCCGGGCTGCCTATCGTTATGATGGCTTGGGCTTCGTCTTTACAGCCGATGACCACTTTGTGGGCATCGACATCGACCACTGCATCGATGATGATGGCCATATCCGGGAAGATGCACAGGAGTTGGTGGACCGGTTCGATTCATACTGTGAAAAAAGTCCGTCCGGAACGGGATTGCACATCATCATTGCCGGACGCTTCAAAGACGGCCAGCGGGGTATCCGCAAAGATACTGTAGAAATCTATGCACAGGACCGGTACTTCACCGTGACCGGCAACTTCATCCTCGATGCGCCAATACGGAACGGACAGGCTGCACTGGATGAACTGGTATCCCGTATTGCCCCTGCGGTAAAGCAAGAGAAGAAGCCGGCTGGCCGGAAGAAGGCAGAACCGGCAGTATTGAGGGGCAGCGATGAAAAGCTGCTGGAAGCCTTGTTCAAGCAGAAGAACGGCCGTATCCTGCAGGCCCTGTATAACGGCGAAGACGCCTGGACAGGCGACCGGAGCCGGGACGATCTCTATTTTTGCTGGAACGTCAATTTCCGCAACGGCAATGATTTGGCCCAGACCGATCGTATCTTCCGGGCATCGGGCCGGATGCGCGACAAATGGGATGAAGTCCATTGGAGTGACGGTACGACATACGGCCAGCGGACATTATCCCGGAGTTACAACAAGAGGTGAAGGATTTGGATTTGTTTTTCCTGATTACGACGACGCTGTTCCTGATCCTGGTCATCCTGCTGCTGTCATCAGGTGGCCAGGGCCAGGACCCGCTCAGACATTGAAACTGGAAAGGAGAAATGACTTATGGGTTATGAAGAAGTACAGAAATTACATGAAAAGGAACTGCTGGCTATGGGCATCAGCCGGAATGAAGCTAAGGAAATCATGGCAGCCGAAGAAGAATACGGCGTCAGTTTCCGGGATACGTGGGACCTGGAACTGGACAATCCATCCGTTATCCGGCAGATGATTGATGATGACAAGAACCGTGGTTTTGATTATGAAGGGTAGCGAAGACCATGAAGAAACGGAAGTACAAGCAGCGCAATTATGCGTACTATAAGAACCGTATCCAGGAATACTGCATGGGAAACCTGCCACAGGACAGTAAGGCTCCGGCAGAATCCCGTTACTACGGCCGGCGCTTCTTTTCGCCGGACCAGTGCCGGTTTGGCAGCATGAAAGGCCGTGGGAAGCTCTCTATCTTTGATTCGGAGAACCCGGCATCCGGCACGAACTACAACATGTTCAAGGATTGGGAAACGGGAAAATCCGGCGATATTTATATGTTGGTCATGTGGAATGAAGGCATCCAGACCCGGTATGAAGCCTATGACCGTATCGAAGACCTGATGGGCAGGGCGCCAGAGAAGGAACAGAGCCGCACGAAAGCCGTCCGCTACCGGAACAAGACGGCCCGGCAGGCCCGGAAGGAAGGGAGTTTCAAACGGACGAAGGAATTCTTCGATAATGAAGAAGCGACCTGTCTGAGCCGGCGTCGTACCATCGAGAACCAGCTGATAAGCAACCTTCATGAGACAGGGGCCTTCTTCAGGAGTATGGATAAAATTCCCTGCCAGATAAAGATTGGCCAAGATGGCCGGACTGTGCAGAAAGAGATGACCTGTGCCAATTACCTCAAAGCCATGATTCTCGATGAACCGGATCCACGGTACATGTGCAAGACAGATATTGACAAGGCTGGCTGGAAAATCCGGGAAGGGGCCAAGCCGGAAACCTTTGAATACCTGGTCAATAAGGACAAGAAGTACCATCTGGTCACGTGGAAGCTGTATAACGCCAAAGATATTGAAGGCATCCCGCCTTATGAAAAAGGACAGAATCTGTCACCGGAAGAAATCACGGACCGGATAAAGATCATGCTCAAAGACAATGGCGTCGAAATGAAGGATGAAGCCCTGTTCAAGGACCCGCTGGAAGGCATCAAGGCCCTGCGCAAGCTGGCCGGAGAGAACACCTGGCATGAAGCCCGGCTGCCGGCCCAGCGGGCGCTGGAACGGGAATATGCTATGACTAAGCTGCTCCAGCACGCCGGGGCGACGAAGCCGTACAAGATAAAGGATGGCGCCCTGATCACGGAATATCTCGAACACGATGCCACGACGAAGATACTGTACAAGAGTGCCTATCGGGGCGATACGGCGTCCCAGAAAATCAACGGGGCCTTTGAAAAAGCCGAATTGAAACGGGTCGCCCAGCAGGCCCGCGAACTGGAAGCCATGATGAAAGACCCCTTGCAGCAGCTGGAAGTCACGATGAAACAGGACTACCAGATGAAGAACACGCTCATCCCTAAAGGGGCGCAGCTCAAGGGCGATGACGCTTATAAAGTCCTGTTCCATATCGTACAGGAAGACCGGCGTCTCTTCGAGGACATCGACAATCCGGAGTACCGGAAGGAAGTCGCCTTCAAGGTACAGTTCAAGGACTGGAAACAGAATATTTCCCTGGAACAGGGCCTGCTCCAGACAGGGAACAAGGGGACGCTTACTGAAAGCCTGAAATATGCAGCTCTCCGGCCATTGCGGGAACAGGCTTTCGATGAGGTACGACGGGAGGAAGCCATCACGGAACGGATGAAGCTGAAACTGTTCAATGGTAGCGACGAATTCAAGGAAGCCTGGGAAGCCAGCCCGGAAACGCTGAAAGCCGCTGAAGCCCGGCTCATGGTACAGGAATACCAGAAAGCAGATTTGGAGCTGTCGCGGGCTATAGAGCCGCTGTTACAGAGCGAAAGCCGCTATCTGTCATCCCACCCGGCATACAAGAAAATTGAAGACCGGGTTGATACGTATCTGTACCGGATACCGGCCAATGAGCACATCACAGATGAAATCGACGTGCGCCAGAAATACGGTGAAATGGCTCTCGATGTGAAGACCCCGGAATTCTATGGACGAAAAGGAGACGGACTGGTCATCGAGCTGAAACATTCCCTCATGCCTGACTATGACGGCCATTTCATGGCGCCGGGCATGGAAGAAGAACCACTGCCGGTTAAACCCTTCATCAAAGAAATCGAGCAGCGCCACGTACAGGAATTCGAAGATAAGTTTTCCGTATCCTTGGAAACAGATGGTGGCCGGGAATCATATAAGGGTGATGAAGCCAGACAATTCATCTATGCTCTGATGCAGGATGACCGGGACATGTTCACGCATGAACAAAGTGGGATGAAGCCTGTAGAATATTCCGGCTGGCGCAAGCTCACTGTATCTTATGATGAGGTTCCTGTCCTCAGCCGGGAATTCTATGACGGCCAGATGAAGATTGGAAACGACCGGTTTGCGAAAGACCTCATCAACAGTGAAAAAGATGATCTGGATGACCGTAGCCGTATAGCTTTGAAAGATTTGAACAAGGGCTTACGGGTTCTTGAAAAGTATACGGATAATCAGGTGCAGCTGGAATCGGCTGTCGAATTTGAGCGGCCTAAACCGGAAGAAATCGAAGCTGTTATCCAACGCGGTTTCGAGCCGGAGAACATGGAAGAACACCGGCCCAAGATTGGCCGGAAGGTGGCCCAGGTCATGCCGTGGTATGAAGCTAAGGCCATCGTCAATTACTGCCATACAGACAAGGAAAAGGCGGACTACATGGTGGCCGAACTGGCGAAGAAATACAAAGCTGATACGATTGAACGCTGGATTGGGAATTACCTGCCGAAGTACAAGAAATACGTCAAGGAAAGCCTGGAACGGCCGGACATCAAGAAAGCCATCGAAAACCAGCCGAAACGAACCCGGGTACAGGAAAAATCCCAAAGCACAGAGCGGCGGGCCTAAAAAAGCCTTAATAAAATGCAGAAAAACGAGGCGCATCCGCCTTGTTAGTTTAGCATAGTGCCGGCCACGGGCAAGGGTAAACGGTGCTGCGCCTGCGGCTGGCCCTTGCCCGCAACCGGAACTATGCTTTTTTATACGCAGCGGAAAGCGCAGGGGGGGAAACAGGAAAGACCCCATATTCATGTAAAGGAAGATGATACTTTGTTGAAACGAGGAATATTGCTGATGCTGGCCATGGCCGTGACGACCGTACAGGCGGCTTCGCCTGATGAAATGGTCTATGAACAGGTCAGCCAGTATGTCAGTGAACCGGAAGCCGGAATCATTGCCCAGGACATCTGTGACGCCTCATATGAATACGATGTCGACCCTATCCTGGCGGCGGCTGTCTTTACGGCAGAAAGCCATTTCGACAACTCCGCTGTATCCGGTGCCGGAGCTATCGGCATTGCCCAACTCATGCCGGACACGGCAGCCAGTCTTGGTGTCAATCCGTACAACGAGGAGGATAACATCTATGGCGGCGTCGCCTATCTGGGACAGATGCTGTCGCGCTACCAGAACTGGGATGATCCCTATATCTATGCCGAAGCTGCCTACAATGCAGGCCCTGGGGCAGTTGATGAAGCCGGCGGTATCCCGAACTATGCGGAAACTATCAACTACGTCGACACCGTCGAAGGGATACGCCAGGACATCTGGGACAAGTTCGGCGACGGCAGCTATGCTGATTACGACGCTGATGATGGTGTGTATGACACCGGAAGCGAAGCTGCTGAAGCTCCTCAGACTGTGAACACACAGACACAGCCGGCCAAAGCTAAAAAACAGCCGAAGCAGTCCGAAGTGCCGGATACCATCCGTGTTTGGCCGCCAGTAACAGCCAGTAAGGCTAAGTAATCCGCCGGGTCTACTATGAAGACGGAACGTTCCAGAACTTCATTACGTTGGAAGGGAAAGGCCTCCGTAGATCTGGCCTTCCGCAGCGGTGTTACCGCATGAACGTCAAGGACCCGCTGTACGCTTGTACAGAGACTCAACGAGCTGCTATCCGGGAAGAAGCTAAAGCCAGGAAAAAGGCTGCCCAAATTTGGGAACTGAAAAAATGATTAAAAGACACTAATAGGGTCTAATAGGACTTATTAAGACTTATTCGTTCCTATTAAGAACTATTAGGCCCTATGGATTTCTATGAGAAGAGGTATGAGATGATGAAAGCTCCTTGGAAGATTTTACTCAATGTGTGCACAGATAACCGCACTTTCTATATCGGGAACCACTATATCTACGCCTATGATGTAAAGCAGCACCATCGGATGAAGTATAAGCTGGACGATAACTGGAAAGTGGCCCTGACGGCTTTAGGACAGAGTGAAGCCATGGTCAAAGATCCAGCCCAGATCATGTCCACCGTTTTGAAGTTTTTTCACTGTGTAGATAAGAATGGCAGTTTCGATCCTCGTGATTATTTCACAGACGATGACCTGGAAGATGCCAGGAATATCATCGACGATTATACTAAAGTCCACGTCAAGGCATTAGAAGCGTCTACAAGATATAGAGAAAATCATAAGCACTATTAAGCACTATTAAGCACTATTAAGCACTATTAAGCATTATTAAGACCTATTAGACACTATTAGAAACTATTAAGCCCGCATATGTGTAATGATACAGGGGGAATAATCTATGAAATATGACATTGTTTATGCATGTGGTCACGCAGGGGTTATTCAAGTATACGGCAAAAGCGCAGACCGGGGCCGGAAAATCAAGTGGATGGAAACGAATTGCCTGTGTCCGAACTGTCAAGCTAATGAAAACAAAAAGAGAACCGAAATAGCCATCAAGGAAACGGCAGGTCTGAACCTGCCGACGCTCACCGGCAGTCAGAAACAGATTGATTGGGCTGTAGTCATCCGTGCCAAACGGATTGAAGAAGCAAAGATTTTCCTGGCTACGAATCTTCCACCGGAAGTACAGGAAAAGGCTCGAAAGTTCTATTCCTGGTATACAGGACAGACTCAGGCTGCCTGGTGGATCGACCATCGGGACGAACACCCAAAGGTGACCTGCCGACTGGAACGGAAGTCCTGGGAAGCAAAACAAAGAAGAAAGGGTAGATATAGATGAACACGATGAAGATTTATAAATGTTACCAGGTATACGGATATAAGGAAGCCTTTTTCTGGCAGCCTTTGAAGACGCATCCGTATAACTGGGATGAAATCACGGTACAGCTTCCGGAAGGAGCTGTACCGGTCCAGACAGAATTCGGCAGCCATGCCATCAAATTGGCCAATGGCCATCTCTGCACCCATCTCTTCACGGCTTGGCAAAAAGATTGTGTCATCCCGTACCTGGTCGATACGGACCCATCTAATCCGAAAAAGGTACATCGGATTTTATTGGATGTCGTAAAGAAAGGAGATACCGATGAAATGGATTAATCATAAGATTGTTACGGGTCTTACGGTCATGGTCATCACGGGAAATCCCGTATATGGTATCGTAGCCGCTGCGGCGGCTACCCTGCCGGACTTGATGGAAAAACCGCCATGGAAATTTGATAAGGACTATGAATACAAGCGGCAGCATCGGCAGGTCAGTCATTGGTTCGTTCCCTGGCTGGTCGTCCTGATTCTGTCCGGCGCTGTCATGTACGGCCGGCCTGTATTTTGGAACATCCATTACCTGACATCGACGTTGCTATATAGTCCGGTCAAGACCCAGCTGCTTCCCAATATCGCTGTCATCATTGCCTTGATTGCAGCAGGGGGACTGTTCCATATCGCTGAAGATGCCTTGTGCGGGACCGTGCCGAACTACAAGATGAGAGGGAAACGATGGGGAAAACGGTTCTTCCGGGTCAATTCAGCGAAAGAACATACAGGCGTCTGCCTTTACAGTATGGCCATGATGATTCTATATGTCATGATATGGAGATGATACGAAAGACTGTGCACAATCGGAACCGTTATCCATGGACGGGAAGCGAAAAGACTGATAGAATTTTAGTGATGTGACGAATTGACGAAAGGGAGAATGGGAAATGAAACATGTACTGGTAACGAATGGCCGCAACTGGCTGCATAATGTCTACACAATCGAAAAAGGCCAGGAATGGTTGAAAAATCATCCCAACAAAAAAGATGCCTATATCCATGCAGATCATCAATGGTTCTATCGTTCCGATACGGACCGCTATAGCGACATCCTGAACCATGAACAGGGCGACCTCGTCGCTGCCATCCGGGCCAACGTACCCTGTCTCTTAAAGAAAGCCGGCTTCCATGGCCATATCCAGATTTCTTCGATGCAGCTTGATCCGGGAGAACGGCAAGTTACCATGTACCGTGCCGTCCTGACCATTACTGCCTGCCCGCTTGTAACCCATATCATGCGTATCGGGCAGCGAACCTTCGTACAAGACTTGGTCGACGTGCGCCGGAAAGAAACGCATACCATCATCTTCAGTAATGTCGAACTGGGAGAATATGATCGGAAGCCAGTACGAATCCGTGGGATTTCAAAATTTAAGCTGGAATAAAGGGACCAAAAATAAAATGAAAAAGTATAGGGATATTTTTCCGTTGAGATTAAAAGCTTTACAACATGCATATGGGTTGTCTTTGTCTGAAACAGCAACGTTATTGAATGTTAATGCAAGATCCATGATATTTGATTGGGAAAATAAAAAAAGTTCCCTTCTGTTGAGAATTTGAATATGATAGCGACCGTTTTTGGAGTAACAACGGATTGGCTTTTAGGTCGTTCTGAAACAATATATTCGAATGAATCAATTAAATGGTCTGAAGAGGCCTTTGATAAACAACTTCATTCGTTTTGGCATTTTTATTTGTGTGAGCACCATCCTGAATATGCTTTTGAAGAACGACGACACCTGTATTATTCTTTGCCAGTACGGGCAAACATTGCTGTTTTGATGCGTGAAGTAAGACTGATATCATTGTATTGGAGTATGTATTATGCTGAGAATGGCTTTAAAAAGCGTGGCGTTAACGCCAGGGTAAAAGCGTTTTTTCATATGTCGAACGAAGAGGCTGAGAAATTTAAACCACCCGGCCGAAAAGAATTGGAGCGAGCAGATAATTTAGTGCGGCTATTAATGCTGAGCAAAATTAATGGGAAAAATGTAGCAAATAAAATGCCAGTTTACGATATAGAAGCTGTTTGTCATCAATTATTATACGAAGTACATGGTGTTAAATAAGGTAAATGCTATGAAAAATTATAAAGAAAGTTTTTCAATGAAATTAAAAATTCTCCGTAATACCTATGGTTTATCATTAGCTGAACTAGCTAAAATATTAAATATGAATACAAGGGGATCATTATACGATTGGGAAAATAAAAGGAGTTTTCCTTCTATGGAAAACCTAATTTTCTTAACTAATTTTTTTGGAGTATCACTAGAATGGCTTCTTGGGCGATCATCAGATATATACACTGAAAATTCGATATACTTAGGAGAAATTGCAGTGTATACTGAAATTAATGATGACCATATAAACGGGCAGGAAGTTGGTAAATGTTATCGTGCGGATTTTTTAAAAGCGATAAAACATATTTCGGGTAAAAAATATTTTGACTTGGATGGTCTTAATATAACGAATTATTCGTCACGAATAAAATACTATTCTTTGCCAGTCCGGGCAAATTTATTGGTGCTTTTACGGTTAGTTCCTCTTGGAGATTTATATTGGGCTCATCGTATTATTATTTGTGACAAATATAGCAAAAACAAGCGTGATATATTAAATTTGACGAAAGAAGATCTCCGTAGTGCCATTGGGATAAAGGCGGAGAATTATAAAGCACCAGGGAAAAAAACACGAGAACGAGCTATTAATTTAGTAAAATTATTAATGTCGTCAGAGATAGATGAAGACCCTAAAATGCCAATTTACGATGTAGAAGCTGTTTGCCATCAAATAGAGCAAGGTACGAATCCATGGGATTTCAAAATTCAAAAGTGAATAGAGAAATTCAAAAAGCACTGCCTCGATTGAAGCAGCGCTTTTTACATTGACAAAACTAATATATTTTCATACACTAAACAAAGGTGTTGTCAAGCAAGGCGGTTAATTATGCCCCAGAAATGGGGTGAAGCCCATGGATAATCTGAATGTAACTATTTTACTATTGATTGTCTTGATTGCGGTTTTGTATAAAAAATAATCGCCCGTAGCTCCAACTGTAGGCGATTATTTCAAATTACCTTATGGGGCTGACCGATTGGCAGCACCTTTTTTCTATATCTATTATACGAAATGCAATCAGGTTAGTCAATGACATTTCTTGAACGTAAATATCCTGCTTTTTTTGGCAGTTATTATTGAAGAATTATAGAACAAAGCTTCGAGGAGGTCGCTGTGGAACAAGAAGAAAAAAGAACCGCTATTTCTATCAGCTTATCAAAAAGTGAGAAGTGTTTATTTATGGAAAAAACTAGGAGCTATAATGATTATAGGTTTATGCGTGTAATGCCTAAACGCTTCTCAATCATTGAAATATAATTTTCATTGTTATCGCATAAAATAGCCTTAAATCCATTTTTTCGTGCAGATGCACCAGATGTTCCAGAACCAGCCATCGGGTCAAACACAATTTGACCATCATTAAGAGCCATAAGAAGTAATTTATCAAATACTGCTTCAGGCTTTTGAGACGGATGTCCGGTTTGTTCATTTTTTCCAACGAACCCAATAATTAGAGGTGCTTCGATAACACTAGGTGGTCCTGGAACAAAACGCATTTTCCCAGAATTATATTTTTCTTTTTGAACGTCATTTAAAAAATGTTCGGGGTGTAAAGAATAACCTTTTTTCATAAATTGTATACAAGCATTTTGACTTGAACGCCATCCTCGAATTACAGATGGACAGTTTTTATAGTACCAAGTCAACCATGTTGCCATATAAAAATCTTTTGGCGCATACCTGACATACGGCCCAATTATTTCGGGGAATCCCCACAAATAAAGCAAATTCGCAGCATGTCACGACGGGGCATCTGACGGGGCTGGATTATTCCGTCATTTCGGTGGCGCAGTCGCAGAAGTACAACGAAGCAGATATCATTGCTGGCAAGATGGATGTGCTTGAAGGTTCAGTCGAAGAGCTTCCGTTTGACGATGCATCCTTTGATAAAATCACGACAGTTGAAAGCTTTTATTTCTGGCCGGACCCACAGGAAAATTTGAAAGAAGTGCGTCGTGTGCTCAAACCGGGCGGAACGTTCCTCTTGATCGCCGATGTTTATAACCATGAAAACCTGGCAGAAAAAACGAAGGAAAATATCGCCAAGTATCATATGTTTAACCCGACGTTAGAAGAATATCAGCAACTCTTTACGAATGCAGGCTTCCAAGATGTTCATGTTTATACGCAAAACGGCGAAGAATGGGTCTGCGTCGAAGGACATAAATAAAAAGATATACAAGTGAATTGTTCTCTGCCTAACGAGCTTCCTCGATCGTCTTTTCTATAGCATGGGCAATGATAAATTTGCAGGCAAAGTAGCTGGAACGGTTTATTCCCAAGCAATGCCATTGCCGTAGAAACTGCTATCCTGTCCTTGCATTTGTACGATGAGCGAAACAGGGCTGTCGGTCTGTGTTTTGAGCCATTGCTGGATCTTCGCGGCATCGGTCGGGGAAAGTGGGGCCGAGACAGTGAGTTTTGCAAGAAATTGTTGTGATTGACTGCCTGATGTGCTTGCGTCCGTACTGTGGGCGGGCATGGTGCTGCCTTGGGCGGCAACAATTTGTGGAAATAGCGCAGGGAGCTGAGCATTCATAGCAACGGTGATTTGTTCATTGCTTTGCTGTGTTTGGTAGGCCGGATAATAAAGGCTCGCGAGCTCTTTATAGGATTTTCCTTTATCGTTGGCAACCAGTCCTTCAATCCGGTTCGTGATGATTTGTTGAATCTCTTTTTGACCGATGGTGTTTACATTGCCTTGCACGATGTGTAACTTGGCATCTGTCAGTTTGGAATACGACTGCATCGAGGCCTGGAGTTCTGCCACCTGATTCTCGGTTAGTGGTGTTCCAATGAGATCGACCGTTAAGAGTCCATCTTTGAAGGCATACGATACGGCACTCACTTTTTCAGAGGCGACTTCTTTTGCTATAAACGTTTTGATCTGCGTATCGCGGATGTTGTCGTTGACTGTTAGATAGGCCATGTAAATGCTAGGGATGGTGATGACGATGCCCGCGATTAGGAGAATGGTCCGCTGGTATTGCATGTGGCTTTCGTTGACCGTCGTCGATGCCGGTACGCGCAGCACCTTGAAGACTAAGAATGCGGAAAGCGTGATAAAGAATGCGTTGATAAAGAACAGGTAGAGCGCGCCAAGTACGAAGGTAGAAGAATGCGTGGCGATGCCGTAGCCTGCGGTGCAAAGCGGTGGCATCAAGGCCGTGGCAATAGCAACGCCTGGAATGACATTCGTTTTTTCTTTTCGGGTGTTACCAATGGCGCCAGCGATACCGCCTGCTAGTGCGATGATAACGTCCCAGATGGTCGGGGATGTGCGCGCTAAGAGTTCGGAAGATGCATCGCTGATGGGCGAAAGAGAAAAATAAATCGCCGAGGTAATCAAGGCGAAGGAGACTTGGAAGCCAAGCTTTACCATCGAATCCTTGATAAATTGCATGTCATAGGTTGCCATTCCGTAGCCTGTTGCGACAAGGCCACCCATTAAAGGGGAAATGAGCATGGCACCGATGATGACTGCGGTGCTGTTCATATTGAGGCCGACGGACGCAATGAGGATTGCGGTGATTAGAATGACGAGATTTGCGCCTTTCACCGAAGCATCGGACGCGATCCGCTGTCGGATTTCAGAGAATGGGGCCGAGTCGCCCTTGAGGTCTAAGAGTTGTGAAAAATTGAAGTTCATAGGGATAGATCTCCTTTCTGTTAGTTCCTATCTTTCATGATAGCATATTTTTCTCCGGAAAATCATTGTTGTACAGAAAAGTCTGATAATAATAGGTGAAATAGGATTGAACCTCTCCCGCTTATAGAAGCGGAAGATTCTTGAGAAGTTTGATACATGGACTAACGCCTGACAACCTATCCCAAAGGAGTTAGCTGTCAGGATATCCTTATTCTCAAAGGGCTGTCCAAAAGCCCCTTACACAGTCCCTCGAAATCGAAGTTCTGCTTACTTGAGTAGATACACATTTTGCACTTCTTTTCTACCCGTCGCGATTCGCCTATTGCGTCGTGCTGCGGCAAGGGGGAATGCTCCTCCGAAAACGGCTCAAAGGCCGTTGATTGAAAATACTTTTTTGTTCTCGCAGAAGTTCTAACTGCTATTGATATTATACCACAAGCTCGCCATTCATCCCCCACCTAAGAGGTGGGAGTCTTCTGGCGGGGCTTAAGCGATAAATCAGCCTGGTTTCCCTTTCAGAAAATTGACGGCCTGAGCCGGTAGCATTACTGGCGATGGATACGATGTCGTCTTCGGGCGGATGCAGGAGATCATTCACGGGAATCTGGCAATATTCCGCAATCTTGTTCAGAATACGAGGCCGGGGATCTGGCAAAGATCCTGGGGGTAACTGTCCAAACCTATAGAAGACTAGAACGGAATCCGGAACTGCTCAAAGTGAAGGATATCCAAGTCCTATCGGAATATCTCAACATGCCATTGAGAGATTTCCTGTTCATACCTGATGATGGCAAAAAGTAACTATACTTTACTATACTTTCACTTAAAGGAGTGCATGATAATGATGAAAAAGAACATGAAGAAAATGGCAGGTTTACTCGTTATGGCTATGAGCCTTTCCATTGGCGGCGCTTTCGCAGCTGCTCCGGCATTTGATACTCCGCAGGAATGGTTAGCTGCCAGCCAGCAGCAGATAGCCCAGAAGCTGAAAGAAGAAGCTTCCCGGCATGTCTATAGCGAAAACTATGATTACCTGGCTGCCCCGGCTTTCGATACGCCCCAGGAATGGCTGGCAGCCTGCCAGCAGCAGAAGGCTAACAAGCTGAAAGAAGAAGCTTCGATGCACGGTTATAGCGAAAACTATGACTACATGGCAGCTCCGGCTTTCGATACACCGCAGTAACGCAAAATACCTCGCTTTCTCTCCTTTCTCTTTTTAATAAATCCCAGTGAAGCCGGAACGTGATCTCACGTTCCGGTTTTTCCTAGTTCATTAGCCCTATTAGGTCTTGATAAGCCTTAATAGGAAGGGGAAAAGGCAGCCTTCGCACGGCCAGGGTAACGGCAAGAAGTGCCAGCCGTCAAGGAGCTTCCCAATGGGACTCCTGCCATTGACGGCTGACACTCCTTGCCGTTTGAAGATCGATGCCGAAGGCAGGCACTTTGAGAAATGATAAGAAACGGGGGTGATTATCATGAATGTAATAGTTAGAATGGACTTTTGTCCTTTTAAGGAATGGTCTTGATTGACGTTGCAACAGGCCAATGATAAAATTAATTAAGAGGTGATTACGATGCCAATGTCTGATATTCCCAATATTATCCATTTGAACCGCCTTAACGATGTATTCTTTAAAGCCTTGCTAGGTTCAGAAGAGCGGAAGACGCTGACTTTGAATTTTATCAATGCTATCTTGAACCGGGAAGGAAGCAATGCTTTTACATCAGTCACTTTTTCGGATAAGGAAATCGTTCCGCCACAGATTAATGGGAAACGTTCTTTCCTCGATGTCCTGGTAGAAATGGGTGACGGGACACGGGTACATGTTGAAGTACAGGTGCTCCTCGATGAATACATGGTCAATCGATCCTTGTATTATTGGGGACGGATATACAGCCGTGAGCTGGAAAAGGGCGATTTATACGCAGACCTTCGTCCGGTCATCACCATCAATCTGTTAGATTTCAACCAGTTTCCACAGTACCAGACGTATGTGAACACGTATCATATCACGAATGATGATACCCATGATATTTTGACGAACCATTTAGAAATGCATTTTATCGAACTCAAGAAAATCCACATCAGCGACATCAAGAAACTGAAACGGTCGGAACGATGGATTGCGTATTTCTCGCCTAATTTCAGTGACCAGGAAAGGAGGGCTTTAGCTATGAGTGATACAGCTATCAAGGAAGCTATGGATTACGAAAAACAGTTTGCCACGAATAACAAACTGAAATCAGCCTATTGGGAACACGAACGTGCCATGCGCGACATCGCTTCGGCCCTTTACAGCCGGGAAAAAGCAGGGCAGGAACGCGGTGAAAAGATTGGCCAGGAACGCGGGGATAAAATAGGAAGACAGGCTCTCAGTATCCTGCTTCAAAAGCTATTGCAGGAAGGGCGGCAAGAAGAAGTTGACCGTGTCTTGCAGGATAATGAGTATCAGGAAAAATTACTGCGAGAATATCATTTGAAATAAGGTTTTAGGAAGGACCCGTCATCATGCGGGTCCTTTTTTTGACTCTATTTGGCCTTAATAAGACTTATTAGGGCTTATTAAGACCAAAAAAGCCTTAATAAAAAGGACTAATGCCATAGCCTTCGTATGACAAGGATAACCGCCATAACCATCTGCCGTCAAGGAGCTTCCCGCTGGGACTCCTCGCTTGACGGCAGATCGCCATGGCGGTTATGAGATACATGCCGAAGGCAGGTGTTTTGAGGAACCATAATTACCTGCTAGCAGAAAAAGTTAATGAGGCATGATATAATTAAGGAGGGAATAATATATGCCAGAATTAAGCCGTTTTGGAGGAATGGTCATATATATGTTATTCTATGACACCAGACAGCATAATAAACCACATGTGCATGTATTCTATGGGGAATATGAAGCCGCTATCGGAATTGATGGAGAACTTTTAGCAGGTTCGATTCCCCGAAAACAACTAAAAATCATTACGGGATGGCTGGCCTTCCATGAAGAAGAAGTCTATGAGGCCTGGAATAAAGCCGTTCAAGGAGAACATTTTGAAAAAATTCCACCAATGAAATGAGGGATGGGTATGTATGAACATGAAGAAATTTGTTATGCTGAAACAAAAAGTCCTGGGATCCGGATTATTGCTGTAAAGCCTTTACCGAATCGGATGCTCAGGGTTACGTTCTCGAATGGGGAGATACGTCGGTTCGATACGAAAAAGCTGAAAGGCCCGGCTTTTGCTCCCCTGGCGGAGGATGCTGTATTCGAGAACCCTATTATTTTCCATGGTATCCTGACTTGGGCTAATGGAACGATTGATGTGGCCCCGGAAACGGTATATGCAGAAAGTCAGATTGATGAAGAAGTATCTGCCTGAAACTTGAAAAGGAGCTTTAGTTATGAAGGATATACAGTTCGATGAACGTACCATGCGCGACATCGCTTCGGCCCTTTACAGCCGGGAAAAAGCAAGGCAGAAACGTGGTGAAAAGATTGGCCAGGAACGTGGGGATAAAACAGGAAGACAGGCTCTCAGTATCCTGCTTCAAAAGCTATTGCAGGAAGGACGGCAAGAAGAAGTTGACCGTGTCTTGCAGGATAATGAGTATCAGGAAAAATTACTGCGAGAATATCATTTGAAATAAGGTTTTAGGAAGGACCCGTCATCATGCGGGTCCTTTTTTTGACTCTATTTGGCCTTAATAAGACTTATTAGGGCTTATTAAGACCAAAAAAGCCTTAATAAAAAGGACTAATGCCATAGCCTTCGTATGACAAGGATAACCGCCATAACCATCTGCCGTCAAGGAGCTTCCCGCTGGGACTCCTCGCTTGACGGCAGATCACCATGGCGGTTATGAGATACATGCCGAAGGCAGGTCCTTCGGGAAAACAGTTATGACTGCAAAGGAGAGATGACGTATGAATCACATTGATGTAATGGGTAATTTAGTCAAAGACGTAGAAGTTCGGTTTACATCAAATCAGAAAGCCATTGCGCTGTTCACGATTGCAGAGAACCGCTATAACTTCAAGACCAAGGAAAAGGAACCACAGTTCTTCATGGTCACGGCCTTCGGCAAGAAGGCGGAAGTCATTGCAGAACATTTCAGCAAAGGCGACAAAATCAAGGTAGACGGCCACATGGATTTCGTTTCTTATACTGATGCCGAAGGCAGTAAGCATGAATACTGGCGTATTCTGTTAGAAGATTTTGAATTCTGTGAACGGAAACGTTCGAAAGAAAAGAAAGAAAAAGATGCCTAAAAACATATCCGTGTACATGTACTTATTGACGTACATGTACACGGATGATAAAATAAATTAAGGAGGGGATAAACATGAAAATCATGAGCCAAACAAAAGCAAGAAAAGATTTCTTTAAAATTGCCAAGGAAGTCAATGAAGACAGTGTTCCCGTCATTGCTACGAATAAAGATTCTCTTGATGATGTAGTCATTTTAGGCAAGGCCGATTATGATTCTTTAATGGAAACGCTACATGTATACGGTGTACCTGGTATGGCGGAAAAATTAGACCGTGCGGAAAAAGAAGAAGGAATCCCTTTTACTTCCTTAGAGGATATACCAGATGTATAAAATTGAGTATACACGAGAATTTCAAAAGGATTACATGAAGTTGAAACAATATCCGTCTATGGTTAGAAAATTAAAGAAACTCATTAATGGATTATATGAAAATCCTTTTTACCATGCTGAAAAACTAGAACCTAAATGGAAAAACAGGTATTCCTTGAGAATCAATATTCAACATCGATTAGTATATAATGTGAATATTGATGAACAAAAAATAAAACTGCTGTCATGTTGGACACATTATGAATGAGGTCAAGAGCCACCGCAACAATCATCCGGTTGTTGCGGTGGTTCTTTTTTTGTCTATGAAGACTTAATAAGACCTATTAGGGCTTATTAAGCCTGAATAAGCCTTAATAAAAAGCTAAAAAGTCTCGGCCTCCTGGTGGCCAAGAGTTTAACCGGCATGACCGTCATCCGTCAAGGAGCTTCCCTGCGAGACTCCTCGCTTGACGGATGACGGCCATACCGGTTTTGGGATGGACATCCCAGGAGCAGCCTGGACAACAGGAACACATTCGAGGAGGAGTCCATCATGAAGGTACAGGAAAAGATGAAGACATACGGAAGCAACACCTTGACAGATAGCGAACTGATTTCCCTTATCATCGGCAAACGGGTCAAAGACCGCACGGCCGTTGAAGTGGCTGATAAGGTCATGGAATCCCTGCCACGGCAGAACCTGTATTATTTAGGGGAAACGTGCGTACAAGATTTGGAAGCCATTTACGGTGTAGGGGAAAAGAGCGCCCTTGCCTTATGTGCGGCTATTGAACTGGGGAAACGTATCCGCCAGTCGGCAGTAAAGCTCAACGCCCCCGATTTCAGCAGTCCCGAAAATGTTGCCTCGTATCTCATGGAAGACATGCGGTTCTTATCGCAAGAAGAATTCCGTTCCGTCTACCTTACAACAAAGAATCAGCTGATTGCTGTGCAGACCCTTAGCAAAGGTTCTATTAACGCCAGCATTGCCAAAGGCCGGGACGTTTTGAAATACGCCCTGCGCTACAATGCCGCCGCTATTATCCTTGCCCATAACCACCCGTCGGGCAATCCTGAACCAAGCCATGAGGACATAGCCGTAACCCAGCGCATTGCCGATGAAGGGCAGATAATGGAAATCCCTATCCTTGACCATATTATCATAGGGGACGGAACATACGTCAGCCTTTGCGAAAGAGGGTACATCTAAGATGACCAGGGAACGCAGCCAGCGTTCCCTATGACAGCGAAAAAAGCCTTAATAAAAAGCAGAAATCTTTTGCCTTCGCGGCGCAAGGATAACCACCATAGGGCTTGACGTCAAGGAGCTTCCTGCGGACTCCTCACTTGACGTCAAGCCCTATGGTGGTTCAAGGGGAGATGCCGAAGGCAGGACCTTCAGAGAACAGGATTAGAGAAAGGAGTCCTCACTATGAATGAACAGATTACGAGAGAAGCCATGAAGAAAGAAGCCGAACGACGCATCAAGATGCTGAACCTGCATCCCAATGCGGTACAGGATTTCATTGAAGAAGGGCGGCTCAACCGGAGTGACCGCACACGTATTGTCTCCCCGTTTGGCAAACACATGATAGGTGCGCTGTTCTGGCTTAATGATGAAGAAAAGCAGATGGTATCGCAGATTGAAAAGGAATGGGATATTTATGTTTACCACATGACTCATGAAAGTTTTGAATTTGGGGAATGTTATGACATGCTGTATGTTTCCCGATACAGCGACGAATGGGAAGCTGACCGGATGGACCTTCAAGATGGTTTCCCTGTCGTGTATGTCTGCAATGCGACAGCTCCGGATTTATCTGAATTTGGCCATATCGGCATCAAAGCCGTTGGCGGCGGTATCATCCGCACGATGTAGGAAGGGGCTGACACCATGAAGACCGGTATCTTTTTATTCGCCGTACTGGCTATTGTCGTAACCAGTCATTACAATATTGCCGATGAAATCCAAAAGCGCATGGCCGAACCGCCTGCCCAGACCATGACGTATGAAGTACAGGAAGGCGATACCGTATGGGACATCGCCGGCAGGCACAGCGACAACCGTACAGACATCCGTTCCGTCGTCTATGCCATTGAATCGGATAACCAAATCCAAAACGGCACCTTGACGCCGGGTCAGAGAATCATCATCCGCAAATGAAAAAAGCCCCTGCCGGAATCCGGCAGGGGTAAAACGACGGCAAAAAGCCATAATAATCACGGTGTTTCTGCAGTGGCCGTCGGAACGACATAGGTCTTATGGCAGGCATCACACCGCCATTGCTGCTGGCCATTCTCGATTTTGACGACGGTCAGCGGCTTATGGCAGGCAGGGCAATAATACATGCCCTTGACGATCAGCACGGGATTATCAATCTGGATGGCCTGGTTCCAGCAGTCTTCACAGGTCTGGCCTTCTTCGTCGGGGATGGCCAGGGAGCAGTATTTCTGCAGTCCCAGATAGATAGGGCAGCAGCGGGTCGATACGATCATATGCCAGATATCAGGCATGTTATCCCGGATATAGGACATGTCCTGCTTATTGCGCAGCTGCCGTTTCTTGTCTTCTGTTTCCAATTCCGTTCCCCCTTTCATCGAAGCATATAGATGATGAAGAACGCCTGTATGACAGCGATGACGGCCATGGCCGGGTAACTGATTTTAGGCGGCGGCTGGACGGCCTCCATCTCCGATTTGATCATCTCATCGAGGCTACGGAAGGTCTTCTGGAATTTTGCTTCATATTTTTTGGCCTGGCCCAGATAAAGGGTATAGATCTGATTCGGCATGGCGGTCATGATTTCAGTATAATGTTTGTTCGTGTTCTCCAGCCAGTGCGTACACTGCCGGATATCGGACCGGAGCTGCTTTTCTTCCTGGACAGCGTCTTCAACGGCCTGCAGGTGCTGATCCAATTTGGCCGATGCATCGACAATCTGAGGCAGGTCCGCTGTGATTTTTTCAGATAATTCATCGAATCGGTCTAATGCTTCGTTGAACCGGATCAGGGACTCATTGAACTGTGTCAGTAAGGCATCGAGATGTTCCAGGGTATCTGGAGAACTGGTTCCATCAGCAGAATCTTCTTCCTGCGGGTCTTCCCTTGTCTCTTCCTGGCTGGTTCCGCGGGAGCCATCGGGATCGGAGGACTCAGGCTGCTGCATTTCTTCTTCCTGGCCATCTGGCGTATCTTCCTCTTTTTCCGGTTCCGGCTGGACGGCTTCCTCCGGGATGACCGGTTCGGCTGCATCGTCCTGATCTATTTTTTTGTCATCGTCATCGTCATACATATCCATCGCTCCTTTCTGATGAAGCATCAGGGCTATCCGTTTCCCAATGAGACTTATTAAGACCTATTAAGCATTATTCAGTCTTATTAGGAATGAATAAGCCCGATTAGGGATTAATAAGCACTGCCATTTTTGGGTTTTGCCGGGCCTTTTTTCTTTTTCGGCGTAAAATCTGGCTGGCCCTCCTTTTCGTTGAAAGTGGCATTACATTTCGGACATTTCCAGAAATACCCGAATTTCCCTTTCCACCGGGCCAGCGGGACGCCGGCGTCATGAGGGCAGAAGGCGACGACGGGTTTGCCGTCATGGTCGCTGTAATAGACTTTCTTGCCTGTTACCGGAGACTTGCAGTCTTCATTCGAGCAGATCCAGAAATCGAAATCTTTAGCTTTACTATGATGGCGGACGAGATGGCCTTCCTGACAGATAGGGCAGGGGACGGCGTCTTTGTCTGCCGGCGGAGCCGGATATTTGAAGTTCTCAGCCCTGTGCACATTTTCTTCGACCATGTCGATGACTGAATCGATGTATTTCTGCCAGCTGCCGTTCCCCTGGGCAATTTCGGCAAGGGCCAATTCCATGACGGCTGTCGTATCTGGATGGGTCAGGGACGGGTCTATGATGGCGATGAGGTTCTTGCCGGTATCCGTCGGAACGAGTTCCTTGCCTTTCTTGCGGATATACGGTTCGACGGCATGGCCTTTGTTCTTCGTCATCAGCAGGCCGGAAATGATGCTGTCCCGTGTTGCCGGGGTCCCGATGCCGCTGATTTCCTTCAGTTTATCCCGGTTCGGGTTGTCTGGAGCGACGAATTTCCAGATATTGGTCATAGCGGACAAGAGGGTCCCTTCGGTGAAGCGCTGAGGCGGCTTCGTCTTTTTCTTCAGGATTTCATACTGCCGGACGGCGACTTCATCGCCTTTGGTAAGGGATGGCAGGACGATATTGTCGTGCTCTTTCTTGTCATCTGTGTCGTCACTGGCCGCTTTGAACCCTTTTTTCCTGGTGATCGTGCCGCTGCCCTTGAAAGTAGTCCCGGCAGCCTGTATCAGGAAGGATACTTTCTCGAAACTCCAGGGCTTATAGAACTGCAAGCAATATCGCGTGGCAATCAGTTCATAGATTCTACTTTCTTCATCGCTCAAATCCTGCGGTTCGATGCCGGTCGGGATGATGGCATGATGGGCTGTGACCTTGCTGTCATTCCATGCCTTAGAGGTTAAAGACAGATCAGCCATGACGGCTGCCGGAAGGCCGAAGTTCTGCAGCATCGGAATGATGCGGCTGGCATCCTCCTTCTGGGATGCGGGGATATAATTGCAGTCACTGCGTGGGTAGGATACGTACTTCTTTTCGTAAAGGGACTGTACCATATCAAGTACCTTCTTTGGCGAGTAGTCGTATTTCTTGTTGGCCAGGACCTGCAGGGTATCGAGGGAATGGGGAAGCGGCGGCTGGCGGCTGCCCTTTTTGCTGTCGATGTCACTGATGACGGCTTTTGCATTGCGGACTTTTTCTTTGATGGCTTCCAAAATCTCTGGCTGAAGGATATGGCCTTCTTCATCGACGGCCAGTGTATCGTCTGGGACGAATTTGGCTTTGAAGGGAATATTGTCCTTCAGGAATGTGCCGATGAGTTCATAGAAATTCTTACTGTGAAAATCTTTGATTTCAGCCTCACGACGGACGACAAGAGCCAGCGTAGGGATGAGTACCCGTCCTATCCGCAGTGTCGCGTTATAGCCATGTTTACGGGCATTTTTGGTATAGGCCCGGCTCAGGTTGATGCCGACAAGCCAGTCGGCTCGCTCACGGGCAAGGCCGGCTTCATACAAGGGCTGGTACTTTACGTTATCTTCAATGGAATCGAAGGCCCGTTTCATGCTAACGTCATCTTTGGCGTTGATGAGGAGGCGCTTAACTTCTCCATGATAATTGTAATATTTTAATATTTCGTCGATGAGCAGCTGGCCTTCCCGGTCCGGGTCGCCGGCATGGATGACGACGTCGGCTTTTTTGAGGAGCTTCCCCAGACCCGTCAGGAGGTCCTTTTTATCGGCGGAGGGCAGGAGCTTCCAATCCTTTGGGAATATTTCGTAATGGTTCCAGCTCTTGTATTCCGGGTCGTATTCTTCTGGCATGGCCTGGCGAAGGATATGACCAGCAGCCCAGGCGACGATGGTATCACCTTTAGTGATATAGTTCTTTTCCCGTTTAGCGCTGCCATCTGGCCACAAATAGGTGGCAATGGCTTTACCGATATCCGGTTTTTCTGCAATATAAAGCGTTGTCATATGGAATAACACTTCCTTTTTTATTTTATATGTGATAAAATATCATTGTAGATATTCTAAATAAAATAATCAATTTCTGATAAAAGGAGACTTCACTATGGAAGAGAAAAAAGAAAGTATTGGCACACGGTTCCGGATCGTCCGGAAGTCGAAGGGGATGAACCAGTGCGATTTTGCCAATCTTCTTGGTATCAGCCAGGCTTATCTTTCAAGCATCGAAACAGGGCGGCGCAAGCCGAAGCTGGAAGTCGTACAGTCTCTGGCTGATTTGGGATTTCCCATCAAATGGATCATGGAAGGAGCTGATGCATCGACCGCGGAAAAGCAGCGGGAAACATCTCGCGCACAGCGCCGCCACGACGTCGAATTTATTACGGCTGCCACAGATGAAATGGATGACCAGGAAGTCCACTTCGTCAAGGAATGGATTTCGTTATACTTAGACCTGAAAGACAATAGACTGCGTGATTCAGAAGAAGAGGAGTGACATATATGATCATCACCGTAGCGCATCAGAAAGGCGGTACAGGAAAGAGCACGATTGCAACGAACCTGGCCGTCGAATTGAAGACGAGCCTGCTGGATCTTGACAAGCAGCACAGCTCTATCATCTTCAACTATAAGCGGGCAAATGCCGGGCTGAAACCTCTCGACTGCTACAGTATTGCTGAAAGCCAGTGCCGGTTCGATGGCCAGCGGCCGGTCCCGGAAGCCAAACTCGATGAATTTCTGAACCTTTTCAAAGGGGATCCGAAAACCGACTTAGTCATCGACGTCGGCGGTTTCGATTCCCCGCTGAACCGAAAAGCCTTGTTCTTTGGTGATTATCTCTTGACACCATGTGCACCGTCAGGGACGGAAATCTACGGCCTTCAAATGTTTGAGGAAATCCTTCAGGAAGCCGAAGACATCGCCGGCATCCATCTGCTCACGCATGTCCTCATCAACAATGCCGACAAGCGGAGCCAGAAGCGCATTGCCGAAATGCAGGCATACGTAAAAGGGAAACCGGATCATTTCAAATTGTGCCAGTCCGTCATCGGGCAGCGCATCAGTTTCAAGACAGCCTATGAAACAGGGCAGTCGGTCGTAGAGCTTCATGAGGGAGCCCGTACAGCGAAGCTGGCTCACGCCTATCTGCACAGTGCGGATGAAATGGCGGCGCTGTGTGATGAAATCCGAAGCGCGTTAGGGAAGGGGGTATGACTATGCCGTTCATCGAAGAACTGCCGAAAAAGAAAATCCAGGACTTTTTTGCGGAAGGCGATCCGGAACGGACGAGCCAGAAGACCCATCCCAAACAGGCGGAAAAGAAAACCCGTATTCCCGTATCCAAACAAAACCGCAAGAAAATCGTGACCTACCTGGATGATGAAACGTACAATTTCTTCAAGCGCTATTGCAGCGAACATGACATGAAGCCAAGTTTGGTAGTACGTCATCTCATCAAAGAATGTCTGAATAAGCCTTTGTAAGTTATAAGTTATCGGAAGAAGGTATACACCATGAAAAAATCCATCAAACTCTGTCTCATCCTCACCTTAACCCTCTGTACACTCCTACTATCAGGCTGTGGCGAAAAAGATAAATTCGACAAAGACCATGCCGAAGTCATCAAACTGATGGAGCAGGCTAAAGCCGTACAGACCAAAGATTTGAAGATACGGGACAACGATGACCTGACAGCCAACCAGGACGATGTAAAAGCTGTAGAAACTGATATTGCTGATACAGAAAAGCGACATCAGGCCATCATCGACCAGGTCAATGCCAAGCTCCAGGAAATGCAGGGCTATGCCGATAAAGAAGCGTCCCTGGCACCACGCCTGGAGAACATCAAGAAAGAAGTCAAAGCACAGGACCAGCAGTGGCATGATGGCATCAATGAACAGAAGGCTGTCACAGATATACATAAGCACTCTGCCGGAGCCAAACCGACATACGACCCATTCAAGGGCCATCTGCACTTTGAAAATTGATGACATACAGCAACTGCCGTACCTCATAGGGTGCGGCAGTTTTTTATCATTCATCGCCGGTATCCTGTGTCGAAAGGAAGCCGAAGTCCTCTAATTTAGGAGCTTGTTCTCTGTCGTTATCCGACGGATGATACGGGTCATACTCGTAGAACATGCCGAACTGTGCTTCATCATGCTCGAAACTTTCCTGTGCATATTCCCGTTCATCCGATTCGATCTGGCGGATTGTCTCAGCCGCAATCATACGGGTTTCATCATTTTCGTTGAGCGTCGCCAGTGAAGCCAGAGCCGCGGATTTCTGCGTCGTTCCGACGATACCGTTATTATCAGCATCCAAGATAGACGCAGCTGTTCCCAGCCGTTCCCCGGACAGGGCTGCCGTCGTCTGTGCCTGTGCCAGGGCATCCGCATTGGCATAGGTGACTTCATTGAGCAGGCCCCGCTGGAAGCCGTTCGCTTCCATGGGATCGGTTATCTGCTCAGTCGTTGCGGCGGTCCTGAGGATGCTGTCATGAAGCACAGCTGTTGGGTCGAAGACGAAGCTGCGGCCATGAAAATTTTGGCTGTAGCGGTCGATAGCTGCTGAGATGCGCTGATTCAGACCTGTGACGCCGGAATAGAGCAGAATCTTATTCTTCAGTTTCTCAAGGTCCTGCTGATACTCTGCGATTTTTTGGGCCGTCTCCTTGATGCTGTCCTGCAGTCGCTGCATGTCGATGACATGGTCGCCAGGATGGATGAGCTGATGGTGCTTGGCCTGGGCCAGAGGCATCCCGGCAAACATAGCCAGGACCATAGCCGTACTCATGACGCGGATCGCTTTTTTGCTTACCATGGAAAACACCTCCCATCATAAGAACTGATACAAGAATTCATCAATGGCGTCATAGTTAATGAGAAGGAAAACCTTCCGTTCGACACGGGATGAAGCAATGGGACCGAAATATCGGGAATCCAAGGAATGAACCGGGGGATTCAGGAAGAGCATCGTCCCTTCCGGAACAGAAAAGGTACCATGCGGAAGCTGGGGAAGCCAGGGCCGATGGTAAATCGGATATACCTTACCATTGGTGGCCATGACGTTATCCGTCACGGTATACGTGTCGCCCGGTAAAGCAACGACACGTTTGAGAAGACGGAAATCATAGGGAATCTTGATGTCCGGGATGGCTACCGGAGCATGGACGATGACGTAATCCCCGTAAGTGAGATGCTGGTCCGGTGATACGACATAGACGCCGCGCGGCGCCGATTCCGTATCATTGGTATAGATGAGCGGGCCGATGAGGACGTGGAGCAGCAGGAGCAGGGCTATCATCATAAGGACAGCTGCGACGACCCACTGCCACCATGTCAGCTGTTGTTTTTTAAAGGATTCAATGAATTTCAACGGTGCCTCCCATCTGCCTCATGATCGTCCTCGGCACTTTGAATGTCAAGAAGACCAGCCCCAAGAGGGCGAGGCACATACGGATGTATTTCGAGAGCTGTTCCGATGTGATGGAACTATGTGATGCATAGGACCCAACGACCTGGCTCTTGACAGCATTGATATACTCGATGGCCCAGCCGGGTAGGGGAGCACCGGCTGTAACGTTCCCAGGTCCGCCGTTATAAGCTGCCAGGGCATAATCCCAATCGCCATATATGTCATACATCTGTTTTAGATATTTGGCAGATGCCTCCAAGTTGGATCCCGGATCAAAGGGATCCGCACAACCGAGGCTGGCAGCTGTTTCTGGCATGAGCTGGCCCAGGCCTTCTGCACCAGCATCACTAACGGCATTAGGATTCCAAGAGCTTTCGTGCTGAATCATGCCCTCAAAGAGATTAACTGGGATTTCATGCCGTTGTGCGGCTTCGGCGGCCATGTTCACATAGTCAGCCGGGCCGGTGATGGCCTGACCGGAACCCTGCTGGCTGACGCCAGGCGTCGACTGTGTAAATATGTCACCCGGCTTCGAGTCCTTGATGCACGTCACGCATAGTCCTATCATGACGGATACGATGAGCAGCTTCAAAGTCGCTGAAATGAGGGGTCCCAGTGTCCCTTCGGTAATAAACTTCGAGAAGTGCCAGGCACTGAAGGGGACCGTGACGATGCTCAGGGCGGCCGAAACGTAGAACTCGATATAGACGACAGTCACGTAGAAGGCCAGGAAAAGGAAAGCAGCAATAATCAGGAAGGTGAAGAAATACAGGGTCAATATGGTTCCGAGATTATGAAGGAACTCGAAACTCGTAAAGGATGCCGTCTTGTTCATGGCCGGCGCAATCATGCGGATGCCATGCTGCAGCAGAAGCTGCGGCTGGGACATATTCGTTGAGATCAGGTCGAAGTTGCCGCTATACGTACTGGCAGCCGATTTGACGATCCCGAGCAGGATGTTATCAGTGAACTTATTCCAGCACGCCACGATGCCAAACAGTGCGGCATATTTCATGACCTTGCGGATGAACGTTTCCTTGGAAAAGCGCATACCCGCCACCAGGATAGGCAGGGCCAGGTCGATGATGCACAGCGCGACGAGCAGGGAGACGGCAAATTTATGGACGAGTGTAAAGGCTTTATTAGCCCACTTCGAGAACTGTTCGATGTCCTTACTCAGATCATTGCCGATTTCGTACATCCCCTTAACGCCCCAGGGAATACCGACATTTCCATCATGCCCAAAACGGCCATTGCCACCAGAACTACTTCCGGTATAGCCATTCAGATTAACACCTAACATGATAAGATAGGGAACCGGGTCGATTTGCCCGTAATAAGGATCATATCCATAGGGATGATATTCAAAATGAACGTGTGCCCCCGTTGAATACCCCTTCGGATCTCCCGGATAACCGAAGGCACCACCTACATAGCCGATAACGTCACCTTCATGAACGTTGCCACGAGCACAAGATTCAGAGTCATCCGAACAGTCACCAAAAAGCCAAACCTCTCCTGTATTGGTATTAGTGACCGTGACCCAATAGCCAAATCTAGCGCCCGGAGCCCCTTCACAGTATCCATCAAAAGGAGCTACTATAGGTGTTCCTTCAGGGACCCCTACGTCGCAGCCTTTATGTTTGCCACCACGTGAACCGAATGGGTCTGTAATTGTGCCACTATCAATAGGAGGGGCCGCTAAGACAGGGATGCACAGTGTCAGGAGCAGAGTCAGAAGGCAGAGGATACGGATTGCAAATTTCATCACTCACCGCCTCACTTCTTACTGGATTTCCCTGACGAAGCCTGTGAAGAAGCAGAGCGGGGCGATTCAGAAGCATCGGGCATATTCGGTGTATACCCTTCCTTGGAGTATGCCCCGGAACGGACATTACGCCAGGACTTCGAGTGTTCCAGTGCGTTCTGAGCGCCTTTTTCGACGTTCCCGCTGAGGAAGTTGCCGAACTTCTGCCGGAAGATTTCACGGGCGAATTCATTCTTTACGGTCCGGCCGGAACCTGCTGTCTGGAACGGTTCATGATTGCCGTTATACAGCGTACCGCCGTTAGCACGGATACGGGCTGTATTCAGCGTACTTTGGAAGTTGCCAAAGCTTTGCAGGCTCTTCTGTCCGGCACGGACGGGAAGAGTCGCCACGTTCAGGGCTGTATTCGCCGCCTGCTGGCCATAATTCTTGATGGACTGCATGGGAGCATCCAATGCCGGCTGGCCCTGCATCATCATAGCGGCCAGGTTCGGCACTTTCCAGACCAGATAGCCAAGGATAAGGTAGCTGATGGCGTATTTTAGCATGACGGCAAAGGTGACAGCATCTTTCGGGATGGCGTCGACCTTACCGACAATCGTCTGGACGAGGCCGATGAGGAAGAACATGACCATGAGCTTCACACCGAAAGCGAAGACTGCTGAAATACAGCGCTGACAGAGGAAATTCGTATAACGGATGGCCCCGAACGGCATAAGGATGACGGCGATACTAGCAAAGATATTGAATTCTATTTTCGTAATAAGAATCTGTAACGCCATGATGAAGAACGAGAACATGACCAGGCCGATAGTGATGACATACATCAGGGCTTTACCGATATTGAGTCCGACCGAAGACAAGCCGTCAAACAGCGTCTTACAGACGTTGAAGCCGTTATCCAGCAGCTTGCTGGGCTCGATGACATCGCCGTTCACGGGCACATTCGCCGCCGTGAGGCCGGCATACTGGAAAGAGACCATGATAGCGTGGTTGATGTCGTTCCAATACATGATGATGAACAGAAAGGCGCCGAGCTTCATGATTTTCGAGATCATCTGGCTCATCTTCATTTCGCCGTCATACAGGGCCCATGTCGAACAGAGGTCGATGATGGCCAGGACACCGACTAAGGCTTTGGCATGGGGGATGAGGTTGAGCATCCCTGTGATGCTGGCGTCCTGGAAGAATTTCAGTATTTCATTTAGGATTTGCGTATTTCCGAAGTCCATGATTCCACCTCTTTACCACTCGAAATGCAGGTGCCCCTTGAACGGGTCGTAAGTAGGGGAGAACCCGGACGAATCGTTGTTCTGCATCTCTTCGATAGCAGCCACTTCGGCCTTGCCCTGGGCTTCCTGCATATCCAGTTCATTCTTTTTCTGCTGGGCTTCTGCCTGGGATTTCAGCGCCTGCTGCTGCCCCTGGAGGCCCTGGATGATGATTTTGATGTTCTGCGCCCGCAGCTGCAAGGCCGCAATGTGATTGGCTGCCTGCTGGGCCTGCATAGCCCCTTCCGCATTGGCACTGTCTTCTTCGGCCTGTTGGATTTCTTCATTGATGCTGTCCAGTTCTCCCATGAGCTTCTGGATAGCCGATAAGGTATCCGCATTATTCCTCATCAGTGTTGCCAGGGTGATGAGACGGGCTGTACGGGCTGAACCGAGGGTTTCCGGCAGATCATTGCCGATGATGGCCGGGATATTCTTGCTGAAATAATCGTTGATATAGATTGTATGGGCCGTCGCAAGGTCTGGGACACCTTTGTCTGAAATGGTGCCGGTCGTCCCATAGATGACGGTTCCGTTCTTAGTGAGGATGTCCTGGATTTTATTCCAGCCGTTGATCAGGCTGGTCTTATATCCATTTAGAATCTGTGACGGCAGCTTTTTGAGCTCCCTCCATTGCAGTTCGACCTGCTCTTTGGTGTTGGTCACGACCTTAACCGTTTCTTGATACGTCTTGAGCTGCTGCGTGATATTGTCTACGTCGATGACCGGTATGGCCGCATGAGCGGGCGGTGCCGCATAGCCGCTGCTGGTAAGGACGAGGACACATAAGATGATGAGTGCTTTCTTCTGCATAAATACCGCTCCTTTCCTGCTTCAAACCTGTACACAACGGTACATTCCAATGCCTTGCAAGGGAGTTGCAGGGCATCAGAATATATCGGTGCGATATATTTAGAAAGTAAACTTATAGGAGACGAGATTGGGTGACAAACCCTACGGCTTTTGTTCATCACCTCCCGAAGCCGTAAGATTCATCATCTCATATATTATTTCTGGTTCGCTTTGACCTGCGAGAGTTCCGGTGCGTATTCATCAAGCGTTGCCTGATCGACGTGTGCACCTTTCTGGAGGGCTTCATAGAGCATTTCCGCGTATTCGTACCGCGTCATCGGCTTGTCACCGTGGAACTGGCCGTCCGGATAGCCTTTGATGGCGCCGTTGCCGTGGAGCGTATCGACGGCATCCTTAGCCCAGTGATTAGCCGGGACATCGGAGAAGGGAGCCTTCTTGCTCATATCGAGGATAGAGAGGACCCGGTTCAGCTGATCCTTGACGTTTGCCAGTTCCCCAGCCAGAGCCTTGATGGTCTGCTGATCTTTAGCGACCTGCTTCGTGAGGGCCGTACGAGACAGCGTGTTCGGACCGGACGGGCCGAGCTTGAAGGTGACGCCGGCGGAAAGCATCGGATCGCCGTTGCCCATGGTACCGGCGAGGCTGATGATCGTATCTTCGTTCGGATGGTAGTACGCACCGAGGGCCCCGGCGTTGGCGCCTTTGTAATGGCCGTAGCCGGCGGCAAAGTCGAGCTTGTTGTCCGGATCGAATTCGCCCGGATGGAGGCCAGCGAGAGCGGCGGCGCCGGCACCGACTTTGTTGATGTCATGCGACAGCTGGTTTGCGACGCGCTGGACACCGTTTGCGAGCGACCCGGCGACGTCCTGGACGTAGCCGACGTTGGCGGCGCTGGTAGCGTCCTTGGCGTCCGTAACGATACCGGTGATCGTGCGGTTAATCGTATGTCCGTCGCTGTCCTTACCGGAGAAGTCGACTTTCGTCGCATCCTTATCGGCGGCGACGGTGATCGTCTTCGTGCCTTCATCGTACTTCACGAGGCCTTCGCCCGTCGGCATGTCCTTGATGGCCTGGTAGACGACCTGGCCGGTGACGAGGCCCGTGCTGTCCTTATCGATGCTGCCGGTGCCGAGGGCTTTCTGCCAGCTGGCGACGTTGTCAGCAGTAAGGTTCGACGCATCGACGTTGGCTTTCTGGTCGAGCTTCGGCTGGACGGCTTTCTGGATAGCCGAATCTTCGACATTGACGGCGTAGGTCTTGGCGCCGTCCTTCGTCCCTTCGGTGACGGTGGTGTTCTTCCCGGCGACGACCTTGACGGAGCCTTTGGCAAGGTCCGTGATGACCGTCTTGCCGGCGTCGGTGAGATTCCCGAGATCCGTATCGGCTTTACCGGAGAGATCCTGGGAGACCTTCTGGACCTTGTCGTCGATTTCAGCCCGGTTATACGTTTCGTCCTTGGTGTAGACGCTGTCCTTATCGGCTTTCTTTGAGAGGCCTTCATCGACGTAGGACTTATCGGCTTTGTCCTTCACGGCGTTATAGAGGGTATCGCCCGTAACAAGGCCCGTACTGCCCTGGGCGTTGGTGCCGGTCCCGAGCTTTTTGGCGTACGCCGAAGCGTCGATGTTGGACGCATCCGTATTGGCTTTCGTGGCAAGGCTGTCAGTCAGGACATCCTTGGCAAGATCGCGGATGACGGTCTTCCCGGCGTCGTTGATGTTATCGAGGGCCGTATTGGCCTTGCCGGACAGGGAACCCGTTGTCGGCATGTTCTTGATGGCCTGGTAGACGGCATCGCCGGTGACGACGTGGAAATCGCCGGCTTCGACTTTGCCGGAAGCCTTGACAGCGACCTTGAGGGACCCATTGCCGGCATCCGTCAGGGCAATGTCATCGCCGTTCGTGAAGTTCAGCATATTGTTCGAGGGGTTCACGGTCTTGAGTTTCGCGCCGTTGATCGTCGCATTCCAGCCGGTCCCGACCTGGGTCTTCAAGGTATTGATATCCGACTTGAAGGTGATATTCTGCGTCTTCACGCGGGTAATATCCGTCTGGGCCTGGGCGATGGTGGAATTGTTCTTGCTGAGGGCATCGGCGATGTCCGTAATGCGGAGGTTCGTCGCATAGAGCTGGCGGCCATTGACGGCATCCTGACTGCCGGCCCCGAGGAAGCCATCGGCGACGTTCTGGATCTTTGTGCCGTTGCCGTCGGTATTTTCGAGGGTAATCGTCTTGCCGTCACTGTCGTAGACGACATTTTCCGGTGTACCCGTAGCGGCCAGGCTGACGAAGGGGCTGTTCGGCGAAACGGCCATCTTCGAGAGGGAGGCCAGCGATACGGTCTGCGCACCGGCGGCCTTGGCCGGTGCCGAAGAGGAAGAACCCGTCTGTGTACCCGTCGTACCTGACTGGGATTTGAGGTTCTTCATGTACGCCTGGACGGCGTTGTTGGCGGCGTTGGTGATGACCTGGAGGCCGTCGGCCGAGAGGTTATTAAGGGACGCATCGGCCTTGGTGCTGTCGATAGTAGAGACGCTTTCGCTCATAGCCGAGACGCTGTCGAGGGAATTCGTGACGCTGGTCGCCAGGCTTTCGAGCTTGCCGGCATTCTTAGCAATCTGATCGGCAAAACCGGAGATGTTCTGATTCGTCGTGTAGAGCTGGCGGCCCGTGACGGCATCGGTGGACGTAGCCGTAAGGGCGGCGTCCTTGAGGTTCGTAAGCCGTGTACCCTTACTGCCGCCGAAGGTGACAAGATCCTTGGCGTCCGTATCATAGAGAACGGCGTTACCGCGAAGCGTCCCGATGGTGTTGTTGATGTTGGTGACGGCCTGGATCCGCGCCTGCTGTTCAGCGTAGAGCTGGGAGCCGTTCACGGCATCGAGGGACGAATCCGAAAGGCCGCCGGCCTTGACGTTGGTGAGCGTCGTGCCGCCGTTTCCTGCGAGCGTAACTTTCGTCTTGTTCGTGTCGGCGTCGTACTGGACGGCACTGTCCGTAAGACTGTTCAGGTTGTTCGTGACGTTGGTGATAGCATTTTCACGGTCCGTCTTTTCCTTGTCGATGGCATCGGCGTTAGATTTTACCTGGGTATCGAGGGTACTGAGGTTTGAAGAAACGGAAGCGTCTTTCTGGATGTAGTTGCCGTTGGCATCGAGGCTGCCTACTTTGTTGGTAAGGTCGGTTACGGCCTGTGTACGAGCCTGCTGTTCGGCGTAGAGCTGTTTACCCGTGACGGCATCGGTCGAAGAATCGGAGAGGGCACCGTCTTTGACGTTGGTAATCGTCGTGCCGCCTTCACCTGCGAGTGTTACTTTGCCTTTATTGGAATCAGCATCGTACTTGACGGCACTATTCGAAAGGTCTCCAATGTTATTGGTAACGTTGGTAATAGCAGCTTCGCGGTCCGTCTTTTCCTTGTCGATGGCATCGGCATTGGATTTCACCTGGGTATCGAGGGTACTGAGGTTCGAAGAAACGGAAGCGTCCTTCTGGATGTAGTTGCCGTTGGCATCGAGGCTGCCTACTTTGTTGGTAAGGTCGGTTACGGCCTGTGTACGAGCCTGCTGTTCGGCGTAGAGCTGTTTACCCGTGACGGCATCGGTCGAAGAATCGGAGAGGGCACCGTCTTTGACGTTGGTAATCGTCGTGCCGCCTTCACCTGCGAGTGTTACTTTGCCTTTATTGGAATCAGCATCGTACTTGACGGCACTATTCGAAAGGTCTCCAATGTTATTGGTAACGTTGGTAATAGCAGCTTCGCGGTCCGTCTTTTCCTTGTCGATGGCATCGGCATTGGATTTCACCTGGGTATCGAGGGTACTGAGGTTCGAAGAAACGGAAGCGTCCTTCTGGATGTAGTTGCCGTTGTTATCAAGCGAGCCAATCTTATTGGAAAGATCCGTATCGGCCTGGGTACGGGCCGTCTGTTCAGCCTTTATCGCCGTGTAGACCGTACCGCCCGAGACGGCATGGGTATTGCCATCGGCAACGGCGCCCGTCGGTACGACAGAGACCTTGATGGAGCCGTTACCGGGGTCTACCAGCGAGATGTCATCGCCGGCCGAGAAGTTCAGGCTGTTACTGGAAGGATTGACGGTCTTGACCTTGGCCCCGTCGATAGTGGCATTCCAGCCCGTCGTGACCTGGGTCTTTAACGTGTTGATATCCGACTTGAAGGTGATATTCTGCGTCTTCACGCGGGTGATATCCGTCTGGGCCTGGGCGATGATGGAGTTGTTCTTAGTGAGGGCGTCGGCGATGTCCGTAATGCGGAGGTTTGTCGAGTAGAGCTGGCGGCCATTGACGGCATCCTGACTGCCGGCCCCGAGGAAGCCGTCAGCGACGTTATGGATCTTTGTGCCGTTGCCGTCGGTATTTTCGAGGGTAATCGTCTTGCCGTCACTGTCGTAGACGACATTTTCCGTCGCCGCAAAGGCGGCCGGGCTGACGCTCATGAGGAGCGCCGTAAGGACCAGGGCCGACAAGCCGCGGCGTGTCGTACCGGCCATGGCGGCGGGTTTCGTGTGGCTGTGCGCAAGTTCGGATACGACGACGAAGGAATGTTTCGCCTTACTGTAGATGACCTTGTAAATCTTGTTCATAAAGCATGTTCCTTTCTTTTCGAACGTAAAAATGATGAATGAAAACAGAGAATATCTATATCATCAGGGGCCGGCCGGGCCAGGAGAACGCCCGGCCGGTATCCCTGTTATTTCGAGGGCGTATGCAAAGAGGCGAGGAGCTGACGGACCTGGGCCTTGAGCGTTTCGACGTCGCTTTCAAGCTGCTGGTTCTTCACGGCAAGCGCCTGGTTCTGCTGTTGGACGGCGGAGAGCTCTTTCGTAAGGGCTGTCCGGCTCATCGTGTGCGGCGATACGCCAGAACCTAATTTAAACGTGACGCCGGCAGAAAGCATGGGATCGCCATTCCCAATCGTCCCGGAAAGACTAATGAGCGTGTCTTCATTCGGGTGGTAGTAGGCCCCGAAGGCACTGGCGTTCGCGCCTTTGTAGTGGCCGTAGCCTGCGGCGAAGTCCCACTTGTCGGCCGGATCGTATTCGCCAGGATGAAGTCCTGCGAGAGCCGCCGCGCCGGCACCGACTTTATTGATGTCGCGCGTGAGCATGGACGAGGTCTGCTGAATCTGATTCGTAAAATCCTGCGCCATGCCATTTGCCACGCTGTTCACGTAGCCGACGTTCGCCGCACTCGTAAGGTCAGAAGCATTCGTCGTAACGCCCGTGAGGACCCGGCCGGAGCCCGAGGCATTATGGAAATCGACGACGGCCGCACTGTCCTTAGCGCCTACGGTCATTGTCTGACCGTCCGACTGGACGAGGCCGATGCCGCTCTTCGAAAGCGCCGTATAGACCGCATTGCCCGTAACGAGGTTCGTGTCCCCGCTGGCAACAGCGCCGGTCCCGAGCTTTTTGGCGTACGCCGAAGCGTCGATGTTGGAGCCATCGACATCGGCCTTCTTCGTAAGGGCTTCGTCAACGGCCGATTTATCGGCTTTCTTCGCCATATCGTCCTTCATCACATCCTTGATGACGCCTTTCCCGGCATCCGTCAGGTTCTTAAGATCCGTGTCGGCTTTCCCAGTCAGTTTCTGATCGGTTTCTTCCTTGGTGTACACAGTGTCTTTGTCAGCTTTGGTAGAAAGTCCTTCATCGACGTAGGATACATCGGCTTTGGCCGAAAGGTCCGTAGCTGAATCCAGCGTACTTACGGCACTCGTCGTAGGCATGGCGAGGAGGCCGGTCGCAAGCAGGGAAGAGGAGGGGACTGTGTACATTTTGGCCGAAAGGGCTTTTACTGTACTCTTGGCACTGCCAGCCCCATTGAGGTTCTTCATATACGCCTGGACGGCTTCCGTCGCGGCGGCATGGATGACTTCCTTCCCGGCATCCGACAAATTATTTAAGGACGCATCGGCCTTGGTACTGTCAATCGTCGAGACGCTTTCACTCATGGCCGAGACGCTGTCGAGGGAGTTCGTGACACTCGTCGAGAGCGCTTCGAGCTTGCTGGCATTCTTCGTGATTTGATTGGCAAAACCGGAGATATTCTGGTTCGTCGTGTAGAGCTGGCGGCCCGTGACGGCATCCGTAGAGGTCGCCGAAAGGGTGGCGTCCTTGAGGTTCGTAAGCCGTGTACCCGAAGCCCCTTTGAAGGTCAGGAGGTCTTTGGCCGAAGCATCATAGAAAACGGCGTTCTGGAGGTAGTTGTAGGCCGTGCCGCCGGAGAGGATGCCCGTGTTGCCACTGGCGATAACGCCGTTAGCAGTAATTTTGTCGATGGCAAGGTCATAGTTCGTCGAGCCGTTCGCGTTCGTCGACTTCGTGATCTTGACGGATCCATTGGTACTGCCGAGCGTTGCCGTCTGGCCGACGGTAGCGGCATCCGTCGCGGACTGCCCGTCGCCGACATGCACCAGGCGTCTCGTCTGTGTACTCGATCCGACCGATACGGTATTGTCCCCACCGTCGGTACTGTCATAGCCGAGGATGACGGCGTTATTGGCTGTCGTCGTGACGTGGCTTCCGAGGACGAACGTATTGTTGCCCTTATCGGGAAGGGGCTTCTTCGTCGTGCTGTCGATGGCGCCGAGGGTGTTGTCATTGCCGATGGCATAGGAGCCGGTCCCATAGACCGTATTGGGATTCCCGAAGGCCCCGGAATGATCCCCGAAGACCGTGGCCCCCGTCCCGACGGCAAGAGCCTGTGTACCCGTCGCGATAGCGCCGTTCCCGATCGCCAGGGAACTTTCGCCCGTCGCCACGGCACTCGTGCCGATGGCATAGGCGTTCGTGCCCGTTGCCAGGGCGTCCGTGCCGATAGCGTAGGCGTTCTCGCCGGTGTTCGTAAGGTCGTTCAGCGTAAGGGCGGCTTTCAAGGCGTCGAGCTTGTCCTGGCTGGCCTTGAGTTCAGTGGCCTTGTCCGTCAGCTGCTTCATGACCGTGTCGTACTGCGCCGAGAGGTACAGGTCCTTCTGATCGGGATTGATGGCTTCGTAGTTCGTCTTGGCCTGATCGGCCGTGGCTTTGAGGTCTGCCAGTTCCTTCTGCTTCTTTGTGATGGCGTTCTTGCTGATGTTGAGGGCCTTCTCGAGTTCACTGGTCAGCGTGTCCGTCGTCACCTTGTTCTTATCCTGGATGTCTGTGATGTTGGCTTTTTTCCAGGCCGCAATGGCATTTTGACGGAGATTCCAAACATTGGGAAGATTATTGTATGCTGTGACCAGGCTGTTGTATTCATCCAGGGCTTTCTTCTTCTTGTCGAGCCAGGTCGTGTTTTTCGTGGCTTCGTATTGGCCCTGATAATACGCAACTTCATTACTTTTCACAAAGATGTCGACTTGGGTATCCAGCCGATTGAGCAGGGCTGTCCGAACCTCGTCCGTCATGAAACGGTCGTTGGTATTCGTGAAATACGTCTTGAAGCCGGCTTTGTATTGAGGGGCTACGGCTTGTGCGGTCTGCCAATCATAAAGAGTGGAGGTATCCGTATTGATATTTTTACCTACTAAATCACTCGAGGGAGTAAAAATCGATGTATCCGCAGAGAAAATATTCTTACCTATAGTCGAACCCCTCCCATGATATAACTGCATGGTACCGTCATCGGATGAACCAATCCCACGCATAGGGTTTTCCGATTCCAAAGGGTCCCAACATTCGAACGGATTTATAACACTAGAATTAGCTTCGGAATGCGATAAACAATATGATTCAAAGTTTGTTTTACTATAAATAATCTGGTTCTGCCGCAGATCGCCCAGCGCCTGGTAATAGCTCTTGACATAGTCCTTATAGAAGTCCTGCGACAGATTGAGGGTCGTATCCTTTTCGACGATAGCCTTGAGCTGGGTGGCCGCCGTCGTAAGGCCCGATTCCGACGAGATATCGACGCCGCCGAGCTTGCTGACGCCGTCGAGGCGGGAATTAAGGTCATCGATTTTGGCCTGGGCGTCGGCCAGGTACTGCTTCGACCCGTCGACGGCCGTATTATAGGCGCTGAGTTTATCCTGCCACGAAAGCCGGGCCTTCTCCTTGGCTTCCTGTACCTGCTTGACACGGGTGCCGGCTTCGATGACGTCGGCGTACTTCGCGCGGATGGTCTGGAGGTCATCCGTAAACGTATTGACGTTATTCTGTGCCGTTTCGATCTCGGCGAGCTTTTCCTTGTTCTCGTTGAGCTTCTGCGTGATCGTGTCCTTGTTCTCGTTCCCGCCGGTGGCGACGGCGTTCTTCCCGATGGCGACGCTGTTCCTGCCGGTGGCGATGGACCCGGTACCGCGGGCCCGGGCGCCGTCGCCCATTTCGATACCCGTCGATTCCGCGACGTGGTTGATGGTGATGTCGATATATGTCGGCGCCGTAGACGACGGCGTATCCGTCGTATCGGCCGCCAGGGAGGGCGTAAGGCTAAGCGTCGTTGTTGCGGCCAAAGCGGCTAAGAGGCCATAGATGTGTTTCGTACTTTTCATAAAAATCCTCCTTTTCTCCCGGGACTGCGTAAAGCTCCAGGTCATTCCATAAAATCATAAAATCATTTCGTAAGGACCGTTTCCGAAAAGCTTCATAACAATAAATCCGGTTCCGGCAGCGTCAGCGGCCGGTATTCCACCCTATCCAGGCAAAGGACCTTCGTCTTTTCGGGATCCGGGTGCGGAACGGATAAGATGATCCGGTCCTTCTCGTCGAAGTCACTATGCTTATCCTGGACCCGTTCATAGCCGTGGACCAGCTGGAGGGGATAGGCGACGTAATACAAATCATAGAAATAATCGCGCGTTTTCAGCAGATGGTGCTCCCATAGTCCCATAAGGCGTCTAAGGGCGTCTTAGCCGCCTTCATTTCGGTGTATGTGTCTTTTTTCAAGTCGTTTCTGCTCCTTTCACGTTCGGTGCCGTAAGGTACGTCTGGTACTTTTTCCATTCCTTTTCCGCATCCTTATATTTGAACCATTGTTCGACGAAACTTTCTTTGTTGCCGCTGGCCAGGATACGGTTCATGGCCAACTGGTCGGTCTTTGCCGTAGCCGTGACGAAGGGGATCTCGGCTGGCTGCAGGGCCAGCTGGAAGAGTCGGTTCCCTTTATCGCTGCTATAGTAGTAATCCCGCTTCGGCGTCATTGTGCTGATGATCTGTATCTGCCGTTCGTTGCAGCCAAAGAGTTGATAAAGTTTGGAGTTAGCTTCACTTTCGGCGTTGACGTTCGGCAGGAAAATCTTGTTCTTGCACTGGTCATTGACGGTATCCAACAGATTCGGCTTACTGGCAATATCTGACAGCTGCTGCGTTGCAATCCAGATGGATGTGTTTTTCTTACGCATATCTTTGAAGTACTCTTTCAGCTTATTCTGGAAGACTTCGTTATCCAGAAAAAGCCAACATTCGTCGAGGACGATAAGACTTGGACCCGTAGCATTGCGGATCGCCGTTTCAATCTGATGGAACAGGTAATCCAGGGTAGGCGGGACGATAGACGGGATACCCATCAAAGTTTCCATTTCAAAGACACGCCAGTTGCCTTTCCCGGCAAAGTCGACATTGTTATCAAAGAGCTTGCCGAAGCTGCCTTTCATCGTCAGGGCCTGCATAGCCTGTCGGATTTCCTGGGACTGTACCATCTCGTTGAAAACAGTTATGGTCCGCTGTTCCTGCGGCAGGACCCGGAGGCTCTGCAAGGCATTCCAGACAAGGATTTCTTCTTTCGGTGTGACCTTGACGTTACGCTGGATGAGATAGGCCATGATCCATTCCTTGGCCCATTTGATTTCGCCTTCGTCGTCGATATTTGCCAGCGGCTGGAAAGAAAGGTCACTGCTGCCTTCCGCTGCCAGATTATAGAAGTGGCCACCGACACCGTAGGTGAGGGCACGGGAACTGGCTGCTTTATCGAAGATGAAGACGTTTGCATCTGGGTATTTTAGGAAGTTGGCTTCCAGTGTATTCAGGAGAACCGATTTGCCGGAACCGGATGGTCCGACGATTAGCGTATGCCCTATATCCCCATCATGGAGAGACAGACGGAAGGGCGTATACCCAGTCGAGTCTGTATAGAGCAGTACAGGCCCCTTGAGATGTTCGTTATTTTTGTCTCCAGACCACATCGCGGTAGCCGGGGCCAAATGACAAAAATTTATAGAGCTGACGGATGGACAGCGGATATTGCACTTATAGCAGCCCGGCAGGGTACCGCGCCAGGCTTCCATGCTGTTGTCCGTTTCGAGGAACCCCGTAAAGCCCATACCGTTCAGTGTTTCCAGGAACAGATTGGCCTTTTCGGTACAGCGGTTCTTGTCTTCGTCCATGATGATGATATTCATGTTGTAATATCCGTAAGAAACGAAGTCGGAGCCGAGTTCGTTGAGGGCGGCCTGGGCATCATCCCGGTTGGCCGCTGCCGTTTCATCGAGGGCATCGGCAGACTGCTCTTTCGTGATGGCTTCCCGGATATAAGTCCAGAACCCTTTGATCTGCTGGCCGAAGAGCTTACAGCGTTGAGCAATCTCTTTCCGGGAGTCAAGCTTGCTGAGGCAGATAAAACGGCTGTTCCAGCGATATTCTACGTTAAGGTTGTTAAATGCATCGAACAGGCCCGGTGTCGATACGGGAGGAAAATTCAGGACCGTGATGATTTTCATGTACTTGTTACCGATTTTCGGTTCACGGCCGCCGAGGATGCCCGCATCAGCGACGTAGTCACAGACAAAACGGGACGGATTATAGCGGACGGTAAAGCGGCGGTCTGATACCAAAGAATGAAGGTACGTCAGGGTTTCTTCCTGATTGAGCTGCCTGAACTTGCCCTGAAATGCCAAGGTTAATGCATTGCGGATCCTCGTGACCCGGTCCTTGAACTTTTCTTCATAATCGATATAGAGCTTGTAATTCTTGCTATACTTTGCAGAAGTTTTATCGGTTGCTACGAAAAGATCCAAGAACCGGTTCTTGAGGAATTCTGCCGGCACCTGGTAGATGATGAAATAGTAATCCGAGTCAAAATGGAGCTGGCTCTTATAGTAGTCACGCCGTTCATCATCGAATTCCTGAGCCAAGGGGACCGGCATATCCGAAGATTCGTAATCCTGTGCATAGTGACGCTGGGCGTCGAAATAAATGACAAATCCGGTCGGCAGCGTTTTTAGGATGTTATTCAGTTCATTGTTGTACATCATCAGTTCCGCATCCGTGGCGCTGGCCATATCGGGACCTCGGAACTTGAAGACCGTGAATAAGGAAAAATCATTTCCGTGTACGAAATTGAAATCTTCCAGGCAGTCCGGATCGATTGCTACCCACGGCAGCAGGTCCGACACATGTGGGCGGTTCTTATAGACACCGTTTTTCGAGGTGTACACAGCTTCATCAATCTTTTGTTTCTTCTGTTTCTTTTTCAGTTTCAATAAGCTGCCGAACACGGATACCACCTCCTAAATCAAAAATCAAAAAAATCAAGGATAATAATAAGGCTGATAATCTTTGCTGCGCCAGAAGACGCCGAGAAAGTCCGGGTCATGCTGTCCGAGGAACCGGAAAAGGTAATGGGCAGCGATGCAGAGGACCGGGATAAGGAAGGTCTTGAAAAAGATGCCGCCGATGATGCCGACGAGCACTTCCAATAGGAGCAGGTTCCGGGGAACGCCTCCCCAAAAGATAGGCTGTGTCAACGAGCGGTGCAGGGGGACTGCATAGCCTTCAGGATGCTGGTCTTTATCCATAGCTGCACGACCTTTCCATCAGAGCAGGCCGAAAATGGTAGCCCCGCCGGCACTGCCCTTGATGATATTGATGAAATTCGGCGCGAACAGGCAGGTCGAGACGGCGAAGATGAGGATGATGAACTTCTGCGTACCTGCGCCGTGATTGCCAGTGAACATGGCAATCGCAGCAGCTGCCAGGCCCAGGACACCCAGTGTCGTAGGCAGCGGGCCGGTCAGCTGGTCGGCCAGGGAGTTAAGGAACTTCGTCCATGGCCATTGATCGACGTTAGCCGTATCTTCGATGCCATCCTTGCTGGCAAACGACAAAATCGGATTGGCTGCTACGAATAAAGCCAGTCCGGCAACTTTCATGAGGTATGCTTCATAGAGAGCTGCTTTTTTCTTTTGGAATCTTTCTTTGAGATTCATGATGAATGCCTCCTTTTCGGGAATAGGGAATAAGAAAATAGGGTTTATTAAGACTTATTCACGCCTATTAGGTCTTATTAGTGCTTATTAAGCCCTATTAAGACTTATTTGGTCTTATTAAGCGTGATAAGTATTAACCAGGAATATGATGTATGACATATTCTTTCTTCAATTCGTCGAACTTATCGACGGCGATGACGTCTTCTACCTTACGGCCCCGGCGTCCATGGCCGAGGTCGGTATGGACGAGGCCGACGACGATGTCGATGGCTTCGCCGATGAGCTCCTTGAGGTCGCCAGCGGCGTCCGGGTCTTCCTGGGCCAGGCTCTTGATACGGTACAGGCCCTGGATGGCCGAGTCGGCATGGGTCGTGCAGGCGCCGCCGGGATGACCGGTATTCCAGGCTTTCAGCATCGTATAGGCAGCGCCATCACGGACTTCGCCGACGATGATCCGGTCCGGACTGCGGCGCATACAGTCTTTCAGCAGCATGGTCATGTTATAGACGATGCCCTGGTTCAAGTCCTGCATGGTGAACATCGGGGAGTAGTCATCGGCAGAACACTGGAGTTCCGGCAGGTCTTCCAGGCTGACGATCCGGTGATACGGGGAGATATGGGCAATGGCATCGAGGATAGCGTTCAAAAATGTCGTCTTCCCGGTGCCTGTGCCGCCGACGACGAGGATGTTCTTCCGCGCTGCAATGGATTTCTCCAGAAATTCCTTATGTCCGGGAGATAAGACGCCTTGTTCGACGTATTCGGCGAGGGTGAAGATCTTCGTTGCTTTCTTGCGGATGTTGAACTGTGGATTCCTTACGATTGGGGGCATTTCGCCCTGGAACCGGGCGCCATAGCCCTTGATTTCCGTCGAAACGGACGGGACGGCTTCGGTTACGATTTTCCGGACCTGGCCGGATGCCAGGTTGATGATGGCCTGTATCTTATCCGGATCGAGATAGATGCCGGTCTTGACTTTGCCTTCTTTATATGAGAGGTAGCGGAGATAGCCGTCATCATTGACGTACAGCTCTGTAATGTCCTCCCTGTGCATGAGGGCCGTCATCTCAGGTCCGCAGCAGCAGTCGAATGTCGGATTCGGCTGTATATGCTGCTTGATGTTTTCCATTATTCCGTCACTTCCCCAGGATAGGGCGGATACGTTCCGGGATAGTCTGACTGGCTTTCAGCAGAGGCCGCGGCCCTGGCAGCTTCCTGCTGGCGCTGCTTTTCGACGAAGTCCTGATACAACCGGGTATATTCGTCGATGGTACGGGTCTTCTGTTCTTCATCCCCGTCCAGTATCTGTTTGGCTTTGAGGGCCATGCCGACGAGGAGCGTTACATTATTGATGGGGAAACCCGTGGATTTCAGCTGCTTGACGAGGATGGCATATTGTTCGGCCTCGATTTCCTTGTCCAGGTTCCGGTCCTCGACACGGTTATTGCGGCGCATCTGACGGAACTTCTCTTCCTGTTCGCGCTGTCGCTGTCTCAATATTTCTTTTTTACGTTTCAATCGATTCAGTCTGACGTGGGATACTACCATATGTTTTCACTTCCTTAGCGTGCGACCTTGAGGTCTTTGAATTTCTGTTCGCCAGCTTCCTTGCGCTGATCCAGCCGCTGCTTCCGGAGCGGGTTGGCGTTGATGACGTCGGCTCGGCCGCCGCTGCGGATGACATCGCTGACGTAAGGTGCGTCGACGAGTTTCTTCAAGAAAAAGTCTTGTTCGTAATACTTTATTTTTTCCGTCCGTACAGGTGGATTGTTCTGGACGAAGAGGATTTCATCGTTCCCCAGGCGCCGGGACTCTTCAGCCGTGAGCAGGGGACGGGACGTTTCCGAATAAGAGACGCTCTTCTTGAACCAGCTGCCTGTTTCCGACTCGGATTCTACCCGGATGGTTTCATTACCCAGGCTTTCTTCGATGTGCTTTGCCGTAGCGGCATCGTTCGGCGAATAATAGATCTGGAGGCTCGTATTCATGAGCAGTTCGTTCTCCTTGCCATAAGTTTTATAGAGCTGGTCTAGGCCCTGCATGATGAGCATGGATTTCATACCATAACCGGCTGTGAAGGCCAGGGCCGAGGCAAAGCGCTTCAGGTTGCCCAGGGAGTTGAATTCATCCATGAGGAGCAGGCATTTATGGCGGTACGACGGCTTGCTGCACCGGCCTTTCTTGTATTCCCCGATTTCGCGGGTATGCCTGCCGATCATCATTTCAAAGAAGAGACGGAAGATAGGTGACATGCGGAGCAAATCGGATGGCGGGGTGATGAGGTACAACGACACCGGCCGGTCATAGCGCATGAGGTCATTGATGCAGAAGTCGCTGACCCTGGTATTCGCCGTAAGGACCGGGTCGAGGTACTCCTTCAAGGCCGTGTTGGCCGTCGAGATGATAGACCCCAGTTCGTTGTCCGGCTTCTTGGCGATTTCCATGAAGCCCCGGTTGATGATGGGGTGGGTGAAGGCCGTTTCCGGATCCAGCGGTTCCATAAAGTCATCGGGATACAAGGCGTGCAGGTCATCGGGCGTAAATTTCCGTTTGACGTAGGCCTTGTCCTTGGTACTCCATTCCTCGATTTCGATACCGCCTTCGGGGACGTGAGGGAAGTTCTGCAGGGCCTGGATGGCTTTGACGAAGTCCTGGACGACATAATGGCTGTCGTCGATGGTCCCGTCTTCCTCGACTTCCGGTGCCAGTGTCGCTTTGAGGAAACTGGCTACGGTATAGAGGTTCGGCCGCTGCGGATAATGCTCCGGATCGGCGTAGTGAGCATATTCGAGATGCAGAATGACGATGGCGATGACATTGCCGGCGTTGGCAATCCAGTGGTCCGGGTTCTCCTTGCCTTCATAATTTGCGATGACGTTGGCGATGTTCTGGGCCGCTGAGACTTCGCCGGCTGTGCCGATGGGGATTTCATCGAGAGGATTCCAGCGGGCTGACGAGCCGTCAGAAGAAGTTGGTTCGAACTTGATGACTTTCTGGCCCATCCGCTTGCGGTAGCCTGCGGTGATGCCCCAGTTTTCTGATTTAATATCGTTGACGACGACGGACTGTTTCCAGCCGCCAAGGAGTGTCGGTATGATGAGTCCGACGCCCTTCCCACTTCGGGTCGGGGCGACGACGATGATGTGTCTGCTGTCATTATCGCGGAGATAGAAGTGACTGAGCTTGCGGTATCCGGCAGCCGTTTTGTCATACAAGGCTTTCCAGAACGCCGCCAGGGAATATTTGCACGGGGTGTAACTGTGGATTTCAGACAGCCACTTCTCATCTTTCGCGATGTCGTTTTTTAATTTCTTATAGGCAGGACTTCCTTTCTTCACATGCTGGATTTTTCGTTTCATCTGAGAAAGCTGCATCTCTTTCCGGTCCCGGTCTTCATCGAGCTTCTTATCGAAGTTCATCTCTCCGTAGCTGGCAGCTTCGTCCTTCTTGGATTCGAGCCAATGGAGAAAAGCCGTACATTTCTTGATGGACGGGTTATCGTAGAGTCCGACGACGACGCCGGACCCGGAAATCAGGTGCATCTTGACCAGGTCTTTATAACTGGCCCAATGGGCACTGCCATGGGACGTGAGCTTCTTTTCCGGCCGGAAAAGGAAGAGCATGAGCAGGCAGAGGACGAAACCACCGAAGCTGTATGGGGTAACTGTTGAAAAAAGCTCCGGCACATAACGCTGATACCTGAAATACCAGGTCACGAAAGCCCATGGCGGGTAGATATGGGTGCCGCCGATGATGAGAGACGAGCCGAGGAAAGCCGGGTCATATGCTACCAAGGCGGCGAACTTTTCTGTTGCCATCCACAGGCCGCCGACAGCCGGGACCAGGGAGGCGATGAAGAGGGCGAATCTATTCATCGTACTCACCCAGGGACAGGTCCTGGTTGATGAAGATATTGAAAGCATGGCCCGGCGAAATGGTGATAGTCGGGCTGGTATTCCCTTCGCGGTTCAGAATCTGGCTGGCTGTCTGCATGACCTGCGCTACGGCACCGCTGACGGCTTCCTGTCCAGGGCTGCGGTTATCATCGCCGGACGTATTGCCCGTTGCCGACTGGGCGGCACTGCCGAGAAGAGCTGTCATGAAGGCCGTCTTGAAGAGCGACCCTGTATGATTCGTATATTTTTCGGCTAGGCCCGGCATCCCGGTCCCATCAATGGCGTTCTGGTTCGGCAGGTTCACATTGGAACCATCAGGCAGGATGATACGGGTAAATGCAACGCCGATGCGATGGTTGCCACGGGCACCGCTCTGGCCGTATTTGCCGATGATCTTTGAACCCTGCGGGATGAGGAGATGCGTGCCGGTCAGACTGTCATAGACGTCCTGTCGGACGATGGCAATACAGTCACCGTTCGGAGAATCACTAGTGATACCGGTCTGCAGTGTTGCCGGGATGACCGTACCGGCCTGAAGGGTATACATGCCGGAGGGCAGATCCTGTGCATAAGGTGTCGGCTGGAAGGCTGCAGAAGCATCCGGTTTCGGTTCCAATGCCTGTGCCGTACCGGCTCCGCTGACGGCCTGTGTAACGGCGGTGGCAATCTTAAAAGCGATACTGCTGTTCATGGCATCGTTTTCTGCTTTTTCAGCTGCCTGCTGTGCTTTGAGAGCTGCCTTTTCTTCTTCCGACATCTGTGGTTTCACCGGTGCTGAAGAAGATGATGTGACAGTAGCGGTTGCCCGTGGCGCTGCGGCAGCAGAAGGAGCGGAAGCTGATGCACGCGGCGCCGATGAACGAGACACCGCCGGCTGGGCATTATAAGAGCGGTTCGATGTTGTACCGGATGACCGGGAAGAAGAAGGAGAAGAGGTGCCGTTTCCGTACCCCGAAGAAGGCGGAACAGGTTGTCCATTTTCAGCAGCTGTTGCCGGTGTCTTTCCGTCTTTGCCGGCCTTGGAATTTTTCTGATATTTAGAGATGTCACTGTACTTGGTCGGAAGGTCCGTATCCTGTGCCTGGGCGACATTCTGGGATAAAGCTCTCTTCGACTCTTTACCGCCGCTGGCGGTTGTCGGATTCAATGACGAGTAGGCCATGGCCCCGGCGCCGATAAAGAGGATGGACCCGGCGGCGAGAAGGATGTGTTTCCGGCGGAGCATCTTTGCCTGGGATCCTTCATCTTCTTCATCATCAGGAATGATGAGATCACCGTCTTCCGGTGTCTCTTCGTCCCTATCGGAGATGGGCTGGTCCATATCCTCATCACTCGTGAAGTCGGTACGGAAATCCGGCTCGTCGAGGTCTTCCTCATCATGGCCTTTCTTTCGGTTCAGCTTGTCTTTCAGCTTATACGCCAGCATGGAAAGGTTATAACGCAAGTCAATCATTTCGATCCGCCTCCTTTATAGATTGAATCGGATGGAGTGATGTCTACATAAGATTTAGAAGTATAGCAGAGTCGGGCTTTGGTGAAGACCCGGTCTGCGATGATATAACCGTCACGGATACGGTAGTTGACGAGGGTCAGCTGCCCGTCCTGGACGTTATACAGTGTCGGCTGGTCATACTTATTGGATTTCGGCATATTGATGTAAGTATGGATGCCGTCATCGAAGATTTCCGACGGCAGGACCGATGCTTCGAGATTACCGTGTTTATGGATTTCATACTTTCGGTTGATATCCTTTGGCACGTAGGTATTGCCCTTCTTCACGGTGTAAATGTCGAAGTATTTTTTCTCTTCCTTGTTCTTCCAGGGAAGAGGCGCTGCCAGGGCCTTGCGGAAAGACTCTTCAGGGAAGCTGAACTGTACAATAGGCGTATAATTTTCAGATACCGATACGAGGTACAGACGATAGCTATGAGCATCGGTGTTAATGATCATGTTAGTCTGGATGCCTGGGGCTAACGGCTTGATATAAATATGTTCGGCATTGCCGACAGTAGACTGGTCGATGAGCCATCGTTTCGTGTCGCCGGCCCCGATATAAGTGATCTTTTCGCCGGGCTTCAGCTGGACGTCTGAGACAAATCCCATTTGTGCATTTACCTGGAAAAGGCTGTCCGGCTTATAGTCGTAAACGACTTTTGCAGCCGTGCAGTCACCATCGCCGGTGAAGTATGTCGATTTATCCATGGCATACGCCGAGGTACAGAGGCAGCAGATGAGCCCGGCCGCAAGCAGGGTATGTTTCATCATTCGACTTTACCTCCTCTCTCAGTCGGAGCCGGTTCGTTATCCGAAGAATCGGACGGGGAAGCCGAGGATGTTGATTCAATCGAAATGGTGAGGTCCTGAATCTTGAGTCCCAGGGGATTGATGAGCAATTCGTCTTCTTTGCTGGGAGGGTCGATACCGACGGAGAAGAGGGCGACGTAGTTGACTTTCTTATTGCTCATGCCACCACTCAAGGAAAAGGATTCTTCGGACCATCGGACCTGATAAGTCGATTTCGAACCAGGCTGAAGCTGAATGGATTTGATGACCGGCTGGATCGTCATCTTGCCGAGCTTCGTCCGCGGATTGTCCGATTTCAGCATGGAGGCCATCTTCGTGCTGGCTTCACGGGTCATGAAATGTTGTGACCGGTCGATATTGTTCTTGAAAAGGACCGGATCGAGGGGCACCGTGCGGGTATCCAGGATGAACTGACCTAGGAAATGCTTGATTTCAGCCTGCTGTGGACTGTAGTTCGTCGATTTCAACTGGCCGCCGGTATCTACCTGGCCCGTAGCGTTGTCGACACGGACCACATAGGTTTTGTAATTATATGTCGTAGCAATGGCCACAACAGATACAACGGCGATGCCGATGATGACTACGCAGGCTTTCATGAGCCAGTACGCATTTCGGCGGTCCTGGTCAATGTTCATCAGGACGTTTCCGAAGGGCTTCATCGGACCTTTTTCCAGCGGGTCTGTCCCTTTTCCAGCAGGTGGCGTCGTATGATGTGGTAATAATGACATTAAACACACCTCCTTATTATGTTTGTCATAAAAATATCACATTAAGGATAAAATGTAAATAGGGATAAAACCGGAATAACGTATGATATATGCTTAATTTATTGGAAAATATAATGGTGGATTTCTTAAAATATCACGGTGATATATTTTATTCAGCGACATTAGATGCTATAATAAGGATGACGGTAAAAGATCAAAAACAATGGATGCGCATTTACGCATGTCTCTTACGAGACGTGCCATGCGCTTTCCGCAAGCAACGGAAAGGGCCTCCTCCGGAGGACGCCTGCGGCGTAGGCCACAAGTGGCCTGTCACTACATAAAAGTGCAAATTATAAAATTTCTATAAATTCTTTGAGGTAGGCTATGGCACTCTATTATTTCGGCAATCATCCCCATGCAAAAAGGGCAGACGGAACAAAGATAAATACACGCGCGCACTACGACTATATCTGCCGTCAGGGGCTCTATGCCCACATGAAGGGCAAGAAGGAAGACCTGGTCTTCACCTGCTCCGGGAACCTGCCGGACTGGGCACCGGATGCCGGTGAATTCTGGGATGCTGCCGAAGAGAACCGTCGTGTCAAAGGCCGGGCCTACCGTGAAATCCGCATGGGCTTGCAGGAAGAACTGAGCCTGGATGACAATATCGACTTAGTCGAAGAGTTCCTGAAGGAGTCCGGAATCGGCAAGAATCACGCCTTCACCTATGCCATCCACGATAAAGAAGCTGCCTACGACCATGACCACCGGAACATCCACTGCCATCTCATGTTCTGTGAAAAGAGCATAGAAAAAGACCGGCCCCTCGGACCGGACATGTATTTCAAGCAGTATGCCGTCAACCAGCATGGGGAACCGTGTTCTGGGTATCTGGCCGATCGCTATTATCAGAGCCATCAGGGAAATGCTGCCATGCGCAAGATGTGGGCCGACATCGTCAACCGTAAATTCAAAGAACTGGGCCTCGACCGGGAAATCAGCGAGAAATCCCTGGCTGCCCAGCGTCAGGACCTGCTGAATCAGGGCCGTTTTGAAGAAGCCGAAAAGCTCGACAGGATTCCTGCGCCTCATTTAGGCGAAGCCTACAAGAACCCGAAAGTCATGGAACGGATTCAGGAACGGGTACGGGAAATCGACGAACAGACAGAGTCTCCTGATGACAGCAGCAGTGAAGCTGAAACGACGGAAACGACAGACACGGAAGGGAGTGTCATGGAACAGAAAATCACCTGCTTTGCCATTGATAAAGTGCTGCGCCGGGTCATCAAGGAAATCGAATTGGAAGAACAGCGCATCCGTCAGGAAGAAATCTTGGAAATGGAAGCCAAGCTGTCTGCTGAGGCTGACGATGAAAAGGCAGAAGAACTGGCAAATGAACCCATCGTTGTCACAGCGAATGACGTCTATGCCGGACTGAAAGCACGGGCTAAGGAACAGGAGAAGAGGCAGGCTGAACAGCTGGCAAAATATAAAGAAGTCAAGGCCAAAGTCATCCCAGAACGTTTGTTTAGAAATATAGCTATCGAACGTATCATCGGTAAGGATTATCATAATCTAAAGAAGCGTCATCAACGTATCTTGGAAGAGCTCAAACCGATGGAAAAGAAATATATCGAACTGAAAGACGTCCCGTATGAAGAAAAAAAGGACTTCTATCTGGCTTATTCAGACAAACTACGCCAAAAACAGGCCATGGAAAAACAGTTGAAGGATTATAATGAAGAACTGCGTAATAAGGAAGATGACATCCAGCACATCGTAGACGAACTGGCCCAGCAGAATAAAGCTGTCCAGGAAGAAGCCAAGAAAATCTACGGTGAAGTCATCAAGGCCAAAAATAAAGAAAAGATGTACCTGGCTAAAGCAGCCGAACTCAAGGAAAACGTTCCGGACTCGAATCGAATCCTGTATTCACGGCAGTTGCCAAGACTCGTCATGCGTCACAGCAAACTGGAAGGCGGCAAACCATTGAAAGACTTCCAGATACTGTCCCACAATGGCCGGGCCTATGTAGTCCTGAGCGATATACCGACAGGAAAACTGGAACCACAAAAAAAGACGGCACTCCTTTTGGGAGATACCGTCGAAAAAGGCCAGGCATCCGTGTATACGCTGACTATGGGACCTGATGGAAAAGAAATCCTCGATGTTTCCCGGACTAAAGACACCGTCCGGCTCTATGGCAGTGCCAAGAAAACAATCCTCAAGCGAGGTGAAGGTAATCACTATCCGCCGCATACAGAAGCTGTCCATCAGCAACGCCAGACAGAAGTCTTGGGAAAAATCAATCACTTCCTGGAAAAAGCCATCGAAGATACTCATGGCCGATACCAGGCATGGTGGGATGATGAAGATCATCACAAGAAAAAAGATGAACTGGAACGGGTCGAAGAAGAAATGTACCGTGGCTGGAGTCTGTAGATTTAGTATAATAATTAAAATACCACCGTAGTTAATTTACGGTGGTATTTTTCTTATATGCTATTATCAAAATTTTCCACAAAACTTCCCACATTGAAATAAAAACTTAGACGATTCAGCTAGTAAAACATCCCACAAAAACTTCCCACAAAACTTCCCACTTTGAAATGAAAATCAAGGGGATTTGACAAGATTTGAAGAATATTGACAATGCGACATGATACCGCATAATTGGCTTAATGAAGCCGTTCATAAAGCTTTACAGATGCTCCCAGAATCTCCCATTTTATTACTTCCGGTAATTTAACGTTATCGGAAGTAATCGAGGGGCTATTTCTACCCCATGCTCAAAATGACTGCAAAATCGCTGTATCGAGTTCTTCGCAGTCATTGATTGAATTCATTTATTTTATCTTGGCTATTTGTGATTCTCCCTGCTGATATGCTATTATTTTTTTGATGAAAAGTTTTTCTGTGTTTTATAATACGTATCGGTTTTCAGATATAGATACATACTGTGGGCTTATGCAGGCTGGCTGGAATCGGATATAGGAACCGTGGTATTTGGGTATATACTAAGCGGAGTCGACGCCTGAATTGTGCGAATCGCTATATAGTCCGCGATATTGTCGTATTATCGCATGATTTAGTATCAGGCTGATGTGTTATATTATCTATGGATATGGGCCTTTTTTCTATACAGTGTGCTCTAATAGTTGAGCTGATCAACTTTTTTTTTTGCAAAATCAGCCTTTTCTCGTAAAAATAGTTCAAAAAATTATTTCTTGCGAATGATTTTCTCTGGCAGTATAATTACATTTATCTATCAATTTATTTTTACGGAGGGTTATTCGCGATGCAGCGATTTTTATCTTATGAAAATACGATTTTAGCCGTCGTCATGAGGTATCTTTCATCAATCCTTTTACCAGCAGCGCCCTGACGACAGCCCTGCCTGGCATCGGCACGGCTTATGGTTCGACTGATGCTCAGCTCAGTTGGGTCATTGAGTTGTTCTTGATTTCTTCGACCGTGACCATCATGCCAATCAGCAAGATTGCCGACCGGATTGGCAAGCGTCATATCTTTTTATTCGGTGTCTCCTTGTTCTGTGTCTCTTCGCTGGCCGTTTATTTTGTGAACTCCTTGTACGGTCTGTTCTTGCTGCGCATCCTGCAGGGGCTGGTCTTACTGATTCAGCCCGTACTGATGGCCCTCTTATCTCCTGTCACCGGGGCCCTGTCGGACCGTATCAATCCAGCCGTCCTGGCTTCTTCCGGCATGATTTTGATTACCTTTGGCCTCTGTCTCTTAGCGGTGGATGTCTCTTACCCTTTTTTCTGGCTCATCGCCCTGGCCCTGGTCATCATCGGCATCGGCTTTGCCCTGTTCACGGCACCGAATAACAATGCTATCATGGGGTCTGTGACGCCAAAATATTACGGCGCTGCCTCATCTGTCGTCAGTACGGTCCGCCTCATTGGTCAGGTCCTCAGCGTGGCTATCATCACCCTGATTCTGTCGCAAAGCGGGGCCTCGGCTGCCTCGGATTGGCTGGCCCAGCACATCCAGCAGGCCTTCATCGTCTTTACGATTCTCTGTGCCATCGGCATCGTCCCTTCAGCTGCACGGAGTAAGTAGTGATTAGTAATTCGTGGTTCGTGGTTCGCAAAAAAGCGGCTGTCGCATTAAGCAAGAAATGCATAATGCGACAGCCGCTTTTTTGAGTTTGAAGTAAAAAGTTATAAGCTATGTTTTTTATTTTACAAAATAATGAGCCGAGTTGTCGACGAGACTGTTTTCCAGGAGGGCCTTGAATTCCGGGGCGCTCATGCCCGTTGCCTGAGCGGAGAACTGATAGTCCCCGACTTTCCAATGAGCCGCATAGGACGTGTCACTGATTTTTGCTATGCTGACGGTGACGCCGTCGATGACCTGGTCTTTCCAGGTTACGCTATAGATGCCAGAAATGTCTTTTATGGATTTATCGGCTTTCAGAAATGTCTTTTATGGATTTATCGGCTTTCTGCGGCATCGTGCGGACGCGGACCGTCGTTTCCGGCTGGCCTAAGCGCTGGAAGCCGATATCTGCCGTGTTTTTGCCGATCAAAGAAAGATAGTAGCAGCTGAAGCCGGCATCGCGGGTCAAATATAAGGGCGTAAAGCCGGCATCTTTGACGACACTTTCATAAGTATCATAAGTTACGATGGGATTGGGCAGCCCCATGGCCTGGACCTTCGGCGTGCTGGCAGTCAGGGAAACGCTGCCGATCATCAAGGCCGCACAGGCTAATACAGCGGTTCCTTTTACAGTATATTTCATTTTCTACACCTCGTTCACCATAAAAAAAATTAAACGTTTAAATAACTATGAGTATACCCAAACGTTTAATTTCTGTCAAACTAAAAACTATTCCCACGTTTTCCAGACTTCTGGCACGTAGCCGACGGTCGCCTTGGCGCCATTGCGGACGATGGGCGTCTTTAAGACTTGCTGGTTCGCCAGTACATTGGCATCTTTTTCGTCATCGACGGCATATTGGATGCGGGCCAGCGTATCCTGATCCTTGCATTTCGGATTGAGCATGGCATCAAGGCCGCCGATGGCTTGCTTGACCTTGGTGTATTCGCCTTTACTCAGGCCTTTTTCTTTCAAGTCGATGAACTGGGCCTTGATGTTCCGTTCTTTGAAATAGCGGATGGCTTTCTTGGTATCAAAGCACTTTTTCGTGCCGAAAATCTGGATATTCATGGGACTCCTCCTAATGAGCAGCGGACTGAGGGCTGTGGACCTTCTTTTCCGCGGCTTCTTTTTCTTTATTAGCTTCGATTTCAGCCCACGACTTGTCGGCTGTCGGTTTCCAATGTACGGCATAAGCCCTGCATTTATTACATAAGTGTTCTGCCGATTCCGGCGACTGCAGGTCCGTCGATTTGGCACCACTGCGTTTGACCATGGCGGCTAAATACTGCGGATTTTCCAGCATCGGACACGGGCGCAGATGGTTGTGGTTGAAGGGCTGGCCTTTGGCATATTCTTTGAAGAGCGGCTGCTGCAAGCATGAGAGCAGGCTCTGATTGTTGATATTGGCGCTGGAATAATGGATGAAGACGCACGGTTCGACGTCGCCATTGGGGTTGATATGGCAGTAATTGCGGCCGCCAGCGACACAGCCGTCGATGAACTGGCCATCGTTCTGGAAATCGATGGCGAAAATCGGCTTACCACCCTTTACGCTGCGGATTTCGCGGACCCGGCGTACTATATAGGCCCGCTGTTCTTCTGTCGGCAGCAGGTCCAGCGAGGCGTCGTTGCCGACGGGCATATAATGGAAGTACCACGTAAACCAGACGCCCTTCTTGATGAGCAGGTCCAGGAATTCGTCAGACGTGACGGTGTCGATGTTTTTCCGGGTATAACAGATGGACGTCCCAAAAACGATGCCGTGCTTGCGCAGGAGGTCCATGGCGTGTATGACCTTGTCGAAATCGCCTTCGCCGCGGCGGCTGTCATTGACTTCACGGAATCCTTCGATACTGAGGGAGAAGCTGAGATTGCCTACGTCCGTGACTTCGTCGCAAAAAGCATCATCAATGAGCGTACCGTTGGTAAAAGCGTGGAATTCACAGTCCGGGTGTTTCCGGCACAGACGCAGGATATCTTTCTTGCGCATGAGCGGTTCGCCGCCCGTGAGTAGGTAGAAATGACAGCCCAGAGCCTTGCCTTCGCGGACGATTTTATCCATGACGTCGAACGACAAGTTCAGCGTATGACCGTATTCAGCAGCCCAGCAGCCGATGCAATGCAGGTTGCAGGCGCTGGTCGGGTCGAAGAGGATGGCCCAGGGAATATTGCAGTGATATTTCGCCTTGGCGGCGTCGCGCGTACGCAGGCCGTAAAATCCAGCTTCAAAGCCCAGGTCCATGACGGCCGTCTTGACGACATGCGGGTTCAAGGTATCCAGAGCCGTATTGAGGAAGCGGAACCATTTGCCCCCTTCATCGATGAGTCTGCGTGCATCGTCAAAGGATTCCTTTTCAAAGAGGTCGCCAAACAGATGCTGCATGACATAAGATAAGCGTTTCAATGTTTTTTGACGGTCTGCCGGATTCCGTTCGGCCATGATGCGGTCGACCAGGATTTCGACAGCCTTCTTTTCGATACGATGGGTTAACTTGCTCATACCAATCATCTCCTACAAAATTAAACAATTGAAACGGCGCTGTTTCTATTTCTTTGTATAGTTCTATTATACGCTTATTTTAGCAAAAGTTAAAAAGTCAATATGAATTGGAGAACAAAAGGCTTTTACTTTTTTTGATGATATACTTTATAATATACTTGTATAGTATTTATTTACACCATAAAGGGGGATTTTTTTTATGGCTAAGAAAGAAAATAAGTTCAAGGGGTATGACATTTCGACACAGGCTGTACACACTGGTGTCGGCTATGACGCAGAAACGGGCGCTGTCCGCCGGCTATTGCACATGGCCAACAGCTACAAGCTGCCCGATGATCTGTCGAAGGGCAACTATTCATCGACGGATTTGCAGATGTATGCCCGTAACGGCAACCCGAATCAGCATTGGCTGGAAGAAAAAGTAGCGGCCCTTCACGGTGCCGATGACGCCATCGTCCTGGGAAGTGGCGTCGCCGCCCTTCACGCCCTGTTCTGGATCCTGCTCAAGACGGGCGACCGCGTCGTCTATCCGAAAGTCAGTTATATGGCGGTCTATCGCCTGTTCCACGAATTATTCAACCAGAAATTCGGCGTCGAAACGGTCATGGTCGATATGACTGACCTGGAACCTGGAAGCCGTCAAGAAAGCGATTACGCCGGGGACGCGCCTGGTCCATATTGAAACGCCGGACAATCCGACTGATGGTATTTCAGATATCGAAGCCATCGCCAAAATCGCTCATGAAAACGGGGCTGTCTTGTCCGTCGACAATACCTTTGCATCGCCTCTCAACCAGCGACCACTGGACCTGGGAGCCGATTTCGTCGTCGAATCGCTGACGAAATATATCAACGGCCATGGCGATGCCCAAGGCGGGGCCATCATTTCCAATGATTTGGCAGCGATGGACCGGATCCGCTATGAAGCCCAGGTCAACGTCGGCTCTGTCATCAGCCCCTTCAATGCCTGGCAGATTTTCCGCGGTGCCGTGACCTTCCCCTTGCGGATGGAACGCATCAACGCATCGACGCAGAAAATCGCCGAATGGCTGGAACAGCGGCAGAACGTCACCTTCGTTTCCTATCCCGGCCTGGCCAGCCATCCCGGTCATGAATTGGCCAAGAAACAGATGAAGCACGGCTTTGGCGGCGTCATTTCCTTTGGCATCGCAGCCGACGACAAGGCCGTCGAACGCTTCTGCGCAGCTTTGAAAGTCGTCACCTTCGCCGTATCCCTCGGCCATGACGAAAGCCTGATTTTCCCGCAGCCCAGCTACGATGAACGCATCAATCTCTACCCGGAAAAATTCCGCAAGGGCTTCATCCGTTTCAGCATCGGCCTGGAAGACCCGGACGACATCATCGGTGACCTGGACCAGGCACTGAAAGCCATCGGCTTATAAAGTCAGCGGAACCAGCGGCTGCCGTACAAGAGAATCGATTGGGGAATCCACCCCGACAGAAAACGGAGCAAGGTCGAGACGACATCCGGCGTGATGACGACTCGGCCTTTTTTCACGGCCTGGAAGGAGCGGCGGGCGATGGCTTCCTTCGTCCCGGCCAGGGGAAAATGGCGGAACAGCCGGCCTTTATCGGTCTGGCTGGCCATCGCGATGAATCCTGTATCTTTCACCCAATACGGACAAACGGCAGATACGAGGATACCCTGCGGTGCCAGTTCCACGGCCAGTGCCCGGCTGTAGCGCAGGAGAAAGGCTTTCGTCGCCGCGTAGACAGCCAGTTCCGGAATGGGCAGGAAGGCTGCGCAGGAACAAATCTGGACCAGATGACTGCCGGCATGACAATAAGGCAGTACAGCCTGGACCAGGCTGACAGCGGCCCGGTCGTTGAGGTCGATCATGTTTTCCAGGACGCCTGCCGGAACGGCCGCCACAGGCCCCATCTTGCCAAAGCCGGCGGCGTGGATCAAATAACGTACCGTGACCTGGCAGGCCGCTAAGGCTTGCTGCAGCGTCAGCAAAGAAGCCCTGTCCATCAGGTCCAGGGCGTAGATACGGCTTTTCGTCGTCAGTTCTCCAGCCAGGGTTTCCAACTGGGGCCGGCGCCGGGCGACGAGCCAGATTTCATCCAATCCTTCTTGGTCCAGCAATTTCGCATATTCCCGGCCCAGCCCGGACGAAGCGCCGGTGACGATGGCTATTTCCATAAGACTCCCTCCTGACAAGAACGATAGCACTGCAAGTATTCGGCTTCGACGTCAGCAAAGGGACGCGGCCGATAATCGGGGACACAATGGACCTGCGGCGGCTCGCCCTGAGGCTGGTCGTGCAAGAGATAGGTCAGGTCATACCAGAGGAAATCATCGTCAATCCCTTTGAGGAGGCGTGTTTCCCCTTCCGTCAAGGGCTGGCCTAAGAATTTCTCATAAATGATAGCCAGCAATTTGGCTTCCGTCTGCCGGTATATCGGCATGAGCTGCTTCATCGGCCGGGGCACGTCGGACATATAACACTCCGTCGCATCGTGCAGTAAGGCGGCCAGGACCAGCCGGGTCGGCAGCTGGCGAGCCATCGCTTCTTTGGCGCATTGCAGACAATGCTGGCCGACGGAATAAAAAGTCATCACATGGCCGTTGCCCCGACAGATGAGGGACAAGGCGTGGGCAATATCTTCGATGCAGATGCTTGCCGGGTCGGGATGGGTGATATCGAAAAACTTTCTGCTGTAGGTAGTGATTTGAGGAGACATGATATAAGGGGTTTTTCCTTCTTTTTTTATTTTTAAATTTTGTTATATTATTCCGATAAGTATTACTTATCGGAAAGTTAAGGTTTTATACTATATTTATGGCATCTTGCCGCCGCGTTTGCCGCCATGATTTCACAAAATCGAATCGAGCTTCTTCATGGCTTCCCGATTGCGTTTATCCGTAATCGTATCGTAAATGTTCGCCGTCGTGGCAATGGTAGAATGGCCCAGCCGCTTGGAAACGTAGTCGAGCTCGATGTTGTTTTCCAGCATCATCGTCGCATGGGTGTGGCGGAAGGAATGGAAACTGCCGCCACCGAATTCCTTTTTGCACCACATATTGAAGTACCGCATGTCATTACTGTTCATGGGACGTCCGTCTTCACGGGTACAGACGAAATCGCTTTCGACGTAGTCGTCGCCGTAAAGACGATGGTTCTTGGCCTGCTGGGCCTTATGGCGGAGCAGAGCCTTGTATAAGGTTTCATTAAAAGGAATAGTCCGGACCGACGACTTCGTCTTCGGCGTGGCCTTGCAGACGGGCACACCCTTTTTGTCATACAAGGTACTGACCACGGAAAGCGTGCGGTTCTCCATGTCGATATGGGACCATTGCAGGGCCAGGCATTCGCCGACACGCAGGCCCGTACAATAGGCAATCATGCACGGCGCATAATATTTATGCCCTACCGGGAAGGCATGGAAAATAATCTGTATCTGCTGATGTGAAAAGATGACCGGCTTTTTCCGGGGAATATCGAACTTCGGCATCTTGACGTTGGCCATGGGATTGATTTCGATATACTGGCGGTTGGAGACGGCCCAGCGCATGGCGTCGTTGAAGACCGTGAAAATAGATTTGACCGTTGACCGGGAATAGCCGTCCTCTTTCAGGCTGTTGATCCAGTCCTGGATTTCTGCCGTCGTCAGCGCTTCCAGGGCATAATTGCCAAAACGGGCACCAATATGCCATTTAATGATGCCGGAATAAGAATCATACGTATTAGGGCCTAAATTGATGCGCACATCCTTTTCCAGCCAGTCCCACAAAAAAGCCATGACTTTGACTTCCGGCTTTTCCGGCAGCTCCCCGTCTTCATCCAGGGCTTTCATGGCCTGGCGATAGGCTTTCGCCGCCTGGGCATACGAAGTACCGCCGACGCGTTCCACCCGCCGCCGTCCCTGACCATCTTCCGTCGGGACTTCAATCGTATAATACCATTTCTTGCCTCGTTTTCGTAAATACATATGCGGCGCCTCCTTTGTTTACTATTGTACTATGAGAAAAGACAAGATGCAACAAACGTTCCTGTTGAATTTGCCGATTTAAGGAAAATAAAACAAGTTTCCCATGTGATTACTCACAAGATGATAAAAAACGTCTCATAAGGCCATTTATGAAAATCAGGCGAATTTTTCGCAAAGAAGGAAACTATGTTCGACGAAGTGAGAGCCTCTTCGGCGAACATAGTTTCTGCTTGCTTTATCACCGTTTCGCCAGAAGACTCCTTCCTCTTAGGTAGGGGCATCAATGGCGATGGATTTCGCAGGTTCGATGCCTGCGAAATCCACCCTATGTCTTTTTCCATCTTAGCCTTTTCACTTCGTCTACGGTATAATGGTAGATAACAGAGGAGGTGAATCCTAGATGTACTTGACGCAATCGAATGTCATCCGCGGCTTGTCGAAACAAGAGTATACCATGCTCCGGGAAATGTGCCAATACAGCAATAACCTGTATAATGTAGCGGTCTATACGATTCGGCAGCATTACTTCGATACCCAGCAATTCTTGCGGTACGAAGAAAATTCCCCCATCTGCAAGGAAAATGAAAACTACGGCTTGTTGCAGGCCGGTGTTGCCCAACAGATATTGAAGATGGCCGACCGCAGTTTTCGGGCCTTTTTCAGTCTTTTAAAGAAAGTAAAGTCCGGAGACTATAGTTCAAAGGCAGTCCGCCTACCGTACTATCGTGAAAAAGGGGGGCTCTTCAATCTCATCTTGTCCACGAATGCCATTACCATTAAGAATAGCTTCCTAACCGTGCCGATGAGCCGTGAACATATGAAACGCCATCACGGCCATCGGATTCGGATTCCTGTTCCCGACAGGCTGAAGGATAAGACGATTCAGGAAGTCCGCATCTGTCCTATGTATGGCGGACGGTATTTCAAGATTCAGTATTGCTACTTACAGGACCCGGAACCAGTGAAAACCTCGCCAGACCGTGTCCTAGCTATCGACTTGGGACTGGACAATCTGGCCGCCTGCGTTACCAATACGGGGACGTCGTTCCTCATGGACGGTCGTAAACTCAAATCTATCAACCAGTATTGGAACAAACGCAAAGCCAGACTCCAAAGCATTGCCGCCAAACAGGGCCAGAAGACGACGAACCAGCTCTGTCAGTTAGCGAAGAAACGTAATTTCCGGATGCAGGACATCCTTCGCAAGACAGCCCGCTATATCCTCGATTCTTGTTCCCACATCTGTTCCAGTGCGGGAATCGTATAAAACGGTTCACGCCGCTTTACATAATGGACGGGGCAGATATTAATGTAAGTGCTATAACACATCCGCAGACCTGATAAATGCATTTCTTGAGAAAATTGGTTCAGAAAATCAGGCATAGCCAGATCGGGTTCCGGAACGAGTTTGAGCAGCAGTTGTTTCAATTCTGGCTGAAGTGTACCGGTTGTCTAAGGGGCTATTGCTCCATTCATCAAAAGTGGTGAAGCGGTGGTCTGCATAAGGTTCAAAGACCTTCCGCACCTCTTCTGGCGTCTGCCGGGAAAATGCAATTTGTGTCACATAATCCCAAGTGAAGTATTTCCGCTTGATGTCATTCGATTCGACGACGTCGCCACAGATTAAATAGTAATAACGGCAATGAGGTGCCCATTTCTGAAGCACGGCATCCCAAAGGTCCCGGAAATCCCCTTTCCAGACCTGCAGAGCCATGGCCCATTTCCCATTCCGTAAAATATGGCAGTCCCCGGCCTGGATACGATGGACGAGCGCCCCATCCATTGAAATACCTTCCGGTTTCCCCAAGGCATTCCAGATATGACCGAGCCCGAGTTTTCCATATGCACCAGATTTCGTATTACCTGTATCCGGCATACGTTCCGGCGCATGCTGAATAATTTGATTCAAGCATTGCCTCAAGGTAAGGATTTCATACCCGGGTCCTTCAAAATAATACTCCGTAATGCATGTCCACATAAGCGTTCCTCCTGTTCAAAAGAATTAACTGAATGGGAATGTACGCAAAAAAGGCGCACGTATAGTACCATTCAATATACCATAACGTGCGCCTTCATAATATGCACTTTGCTATTTACTTGTAAAATAAGTATACACCTAATAAAAGAGAAAATCAAGCTACTATTGTGAATGATAATATAAAAACCTTTAGCTGGCACTATTTCCCAATATAAAGCGCATAAATCACTGTATATATCATTCATCACTTATAGAATCTTGATTTCCTTTCAGAAAATAAATTCCATGAAAATAGTTCTTGTTAGAATAAGGACATTTCAGTTAACTCCCTATCTGTTTTACATTGGCAGATAAAGGATTTCACACTGTCTGCGTTATGCAAAGGTAAAGCTATGCCATCTTCAATCATCTTTAGGTTTCCAAGAGACTGCTCATACTCCTTATAATGTGCGTCAGGATAGACAAAGCATCCTACAGCTTTTTTCAGCTTTCTGGCTCCATTTACGGCATGGTATGTACCGCCTTTCAATCCTGCTTCTACAACGATTACACCTCTGGCCAAGCCGCATTGCAGACGGTCACGATCAACCAGATTATGTGGTTGCATCTTTGATCCGACCGGGTATTCACTCAGCAAACATCCATTTTCCCTTATAATTCTTTTAGCTAAATCAGCATTTTCTTTAGGATATACCTGATTCAACGGTGTCGGCATAATAGCTATCGTGACTCCTTGTGCATCCAGACAGCCAATATGGGCTGCCGTATCACAGCCATGGGCTAACTCGCTGATGACAGATAACCCGTGGGCAGCGATTACAGAGCCAAACCGCTTTCCGATTTTTTCTCCCAGGGGGGGAGCGTCACGGGTTCCAATCACAGCGATGCCTTTATGGTAAAAGGAATCATGCATATGCTACGTTATGGAAAAGGAACACTTCTCACTACGGTGATGGCCGGACTGCTGGCCCTGTCCCTGCTGACGGCAGGCTGCGGCAGCACGACGCCGACTAAGAGCGCCGCTGTGTCGGTCAAGGCCATGAAAGTCCTCCAGCAGGATACGGCTGTGAGCCACGACTATTCGGGTCAGATCAAATCGACCAACGCCGTCACCATCAAGCCCCGCGTTTCCGGAGAAATCGTGGAGAAATACTTCACGGCTGGCGATCCTGTCGAAAAGGGCCAGCCCTTGTATAAAATCGACGACCGCCAATATGAATCGGAAGTCCTCTCAGCCAAATCGAATGTCGACAAAGCCCGGACGACGACGGCCTGGTCATAATAGCGCTTCCAGTCGGCCCGTTCGGCTTCGGAACGGCTGCCGACGGTAAAGCCGAAGGTTAGGCCATAGGGATAGCATGGAACCAGCGATTCGGGAAAGACGATGAGCTGTGCCCCATTCCGGCCGGCCTCCTCGATTTGATGGACGACTTTCTGCAGCGTCGCCTGTTTATCGAAGAATACAGGCGCAGCCTGCACGATAGCGGCGCGTAGTTTCTTTTCTAAATTTTGCATAGCGAATCCCCCTCATTTCTTTTTTTTAGTATATCGTAATTTTAAAAAATGTGCTATACTGATTCAGTCCACAGTTTACGGACCGATAAGGATAACGACTGTGCAGTTTTCGGGCTGCCGTCGTTATCCTTTTTTGTATGATAAAGGAGGGCTTATGTATTTGCTCATCGATAATTACGATTCTTTTACGTATAATTTGGCTGATTTAGTGGCGGAAACGGGACGCGACGTACAGGTCTGCCGCTGCGACCAGATTGGGCGGAATGAGATTGCCGCTTTGAACCCGCAGGGACTGATTATTTCGCCTGGGCCGAAACGACCGGAAGACGCCGTCCATTCCCTGTCCATCGTCCGTGCTTTCTGCCGTACCCTGCCCATCCTGGGCGTCTGTCTGGGCATGCAGGTCCTGGCCTATGCCGCCGGGGCTGCCGTCACCCGTGGGAAGCGCCCTATGCACGGGAAAGTCACGGCGATTCACCATCATGGCCAGGGCCTCTTTCGGGGACTACCGGAAACCTTCCAGGTCACGCGCTATCATTCGCTGGTTGTCCAGCCGGAAACGCTGCCTGCGGCTTATACGGTAGATGCCGTCAGTGAGGACGGCGCGGTCATGGCCATATCCCATCGCAGCCTGCCCCTCTATGGATTGCAGTTCCATCCCGAAGCCGTCTTATCCGAATATGGCAAAGAGCTGATAACAACTTTTTGCCGCCTGGCCGAAACCAGTCCGGGAAAGGCCGGTGACTGTCATGACTGAATCGGTTATCCGCCGCTCTCCCTTTCCCTATACGGCCAGTCAGCTCTTCGCTCTCTTTGCCGATGAAAAGGATGCCGTTTTCCTCGATTCGTCGCTGACCAATGATTTGGGCCGTTATTCCCTCATCGGTCTCGTACCCTATCATACGGTCAGTGTAGAACAAGGGCAACTGCAGGTCGACGGGAAAGCTCATGAAGGAAGGGCTGAAACGTATCTCAAAGCCTATTTGAAAAAGCATTACCAGGCCAATCAGACCGACCTGCCCTTGACAGCCGGGGCCATCGGCTATGTCAGCTATGACTACGGCCTGGCACTCCATGGGATGAAATCCCGCCACGCCCCTGCCTTTCCCCTGCCTGATATGAAGTGGGTCTTTTACGATTTCTTCATCATCGAACACCGGCAAAGCCACGCCGTATGGTTTGCTGCCAATGGCCAGACGATGCCGGCCGAGGCCCTGCTAGCACAGATGGAAGAGAAAATCCGGACTCGCCTTCAGGAAAAAACGCTCCCGCATACTGACGAAAATAGCCAATATGCCTTAACCGTCCAAGCCGACAGCACGCCGGAAACCTATGGAAAGGCTTTACAAAAACTCCGGGATTATCTCTTCGCCGGCGATGTCTATGTGACGAATTTCACCAGCACCTTAACCGTCCAGAGCCACTGCCCGCCGTACACCTTCTTTTCCCGTCTGCGCCGGGACAATCCGTCCCCTTTCGGGGCTTATTTACAATATGGCTCTTATCAAATCATCAGTGCTTCCATGGAACGGCTGCTGTGCCTGCGCCATGACCAGATTGAAACGCGTCCCATCAAGGGCACACGGCGCCGCGGCAAGACGCCTGCTGAAGATGAAAAGCTGCGGCAGGAACTGGCTCAATCGCAAAAAGACCAGAGTGAATTACTGATGATCGTCGATTTGGAGCGCAATGACCTGCACAAAATCTGCCAGCCTGGCAGCGTTTCGGTTCCGACGCTGTTTGCCATCGAGCCATATGCCACGGTTTTCCATTTAGTCGCCGACGTAACAGGAACCCTGCGGCCGGGGCAGACAGCCATCGATGCCTTGATGGCCCTCTTTCCAGGCGGCTCCATTACGGGCGCGCCGAAGCGGCGGGCTATGGAAATTATCGACGAATTAGAATTCAGCCGGCGCCAGCTTTATACCGGAACGATTGGCTACCTTTCTTTAGATGGGAACTGTGACTTAAACATTGTCATACGGACGGCCGTCCACTACGATGACCGATATACCATAGGCGTCGGCGGCGGTATTACGGCCGAATCGGACGTACATTTCGAATACGAAGAAATCTGGCAAAAAACCAAAGCCTTGCTCAGCGCTTTGAAAGGAGATGTTTTTGATTATGAATCTTATCTTAGATGATGGCTACCAATTCGGATTGGGAGCTTTTGAAACCATTCCTGTCTATCAGGGTCGGCCAGTCTGGCTGGAGGTTCATGAAAGGCGTTTACGGCATACGTTGGAATATTTAGGAATTGATCTTTTTTTTGATTGGGAAAATCATTTATGGGAGTATGTGTGTAGCATGGATAAGGAGGATTGGGTATTGAAAATACTCGCTTCCGATAAAAATATAAATTTTACATCCCGTGCCAATCCCTATGCATCTATGGCCGACCGTCCAGGTTATGTCATCGCCCTGTCGTCCATTCGCCGCAATGAAACGTCCCCACTGGTACGGCATAAGACCTTTAATTATGGCGACTCAATCTTAGCCAAACGGCAGGCCCGGGCCGAAGGTATTGACGAACCGATTTTCTGCAATATGCAGGGCCAATTGACAGAAGGCGCTGTCAGCAATCTCTTTTTCATCAAAAACGGGCGGCTCTATACGCCGCCCGTCGAAGCCGGATTATTGCCAGGCATCATCCGGTCTTATCTCTGTCAATGCTATGATGTCATCGAAAAGCCCTTGTATCCGGAAGATATCCGAACTTTCGACGAATGTTTCCTGACGAACTCCCTCATGGGACTCATGCCGGTCCGCCGCTTTGGCACCGTCGCGTTTCCCGTATCCCCAGAGACGCAGACGGCTGCCTTATTCCGCCGTTATGAAGCAGACAAAAGCCTGCCCTTCCCGCTCTCTATAAGACGAGCTGGTGAAAAGCCTGGCCGTCCATGTCCTTCCAGGTGAAGGTGTCCCCGTCCCAGAGAAGATAGCTGTGCGGGCTGTTTTCCTTAGGAAGCGACGTCGAGCCGGGATTCAAGTAATAGTTATCCTGGCCGAAGGGCTGCCAGACCGGGACGTGCGTATGGCCGTGGAGCAGGATGTCGCCAGGCTGCATGGGCGGCAGGGATTCCAGGTTGTAGCGGTCGCCATGAGTCGCATAGACGAGGCGGCTGCCCTGGGTCAGGATGGCATAGGTGGCCATGATGGGGAATTCCAGGACCATCTGGTCCACGTCGGCATCACAGTTCCCGCGGACACAGAGGATGGCCTCTTTGACTGCGTTGAGCATGGCAAAGACTTCCTTCGGCGCATAGTCCTTGGGCAGGTCGTTGCGCGGTCCGTGATAGAGGATATCGCCGAGCAGGACCAGGAGGTCAGCCCCTTCCCGCTTCCAGGCGTCGAGCATACGGCGGCAGTAATAAGCCGAGCCGTGGATATCTGAAGCAATGAAGAATTTCATTTATTTCACCCCTTTCTTGGCATCGATGGCGGCAAAGACCGTACAGTAGTTGCCTTCCGGCGTCCGGCATTTCGAGCAGTGGACACAGCGGGCCGGCCGCAAATCGCCCTGGTTCCAGCGGCGTACCAAACCCGGTTCCGATAATAAGGGCCGGCTCAGGCCGATACCGGCCAGTTTCGATGTCTTCAAGGCCATTTCCATCTGCCGCGGGTCCTTGAAGCCGCCCGTTACATAGACAGGGACGCGTACGGCGTCGGCTATGTCTTTGGCATAATCGAGGAAATATCCGCCGTCGCGGATGACGTGGCCATCCCATTCCAGGCCGATTTCCTGCTGGGCCTTGCCGTGGATATTGCCGCTCACTTCAATGACGTCGATGCCAGACTGCTGCAACCGCCGACAGATATCCAGCGAATCTTCAAAGGTCAGGCCGCCTTCAAAGAAATCGGAACAGGTAATCTTGATCCAGATGGGGAAATGCGGGCCCGCTGCCTGACGGATAGCCGCGATGATATCGCCGACGATACGGTAGCGATTGGCCGGCGAACCGCCATAGGCATCGCTGCGCCGGTTGTAATAGGGACTGAGGAACTGATTGAGCAGGTACGAATGGCCGCCGTGGATTTCGACAGCATCGAAGCCGCTGTCGCGGACGCGCTTGGCCGCCTGGGCATATTCGCCGATGAGGTGCTGGATATCGGCCGGACTCATGGCGACACCGACAGTCCCGGTCTTTCGTTCCGGCACGGCTGACGGCGAAAAGATAGTCCGCCCTTCCCGCTCAAAGGTCGTCTTGGTCCCGCCATAGGCAATCTGCATCATGATTTTCGCCCCATAGGCATGGACGCGCCGGGTTAACTCCTGATACTGCGGGATAAAGGCATCGTCATAAATGCCCATCATGCCGGCGTTGGGCCGGTCTTCCCCATCGACGCGGGCATAGCCCGTACAGATCAGGCCCACTTCGTTCTTGGCCAGCTGGTCGTAGATGCGGTACTGTTTTTCCGACATATAGCCCTTGGCATCGGCCAAGGCTTCCCACGTCGCACTGCGGAGGATGCGATTGCGCACGGGCATCCCGGCGATGACGGCATGTTCCAATAATTTCATATATATAATCCCCCTTTTTTATCAATTAGTTAGCCACTAGCCACTAGCCACTAGCCACTAGCCACTAGCCACTAGCCACTAGCCACTAATTAGAGTATACGGATTTTTCAGTAAAACTGCAAGCTATGGTATATTATGTTCACTTGATAACAATTTGCTGACAAATTAATTCATATTCTTATATCCTGTCCCCGGCTGTGATACAATGACACTGAAATTCAATATTTATCATAAAATAAGGAGTGCATCCTATAAATCATTGGAAACGAAGTTTCACACTGACCTGCTTATGTGCCGTATTGACAGCCGGCAGTCTGGCAGCTGCCCAGGAACCGCGGATGGCCGCAGCCGCACAGATGGCCATGGGCAACGCCTATGCTCGTGGCGACGGTGTCGAAAAGAATCCTCAATTAGCTCAGGAATGGTACGATAAAGCCCGCATCTCGCCGGCCATGACATACACGCGGGACACTTCGTCGAGCCCCGAGTGCCCCCAACAAGCGCTGACAGACGGACAAGGCCATACGGTTTACGAACGGGGCCACGACCTTCCTGACCGGTGTCCTCCTGGCATCGGGCCTGTGGTTCCTCTCGCTCACGGGCTGCGTCGCCGCCTTCCGCCATGCCATTACGCCCCGCATCCTGCGCGCCATCAACGTCCTCTGCGGCACGGTCCTCATGCTGTACGGCCTCCATTTAGGCTATACCTTCGTGCAGTTCTCTCAAATCTGAGACGGATTCTCCATGATACGGAGGATTTCTGCATCGGTATGAGCCATACCTTGATTACCAAACTTTACTGATTTTTCAACCCTTTTTCGATAACGGGCCCGACTTTAGCTTCCCATGCGGCAAAATCTTTTGTTCCCGTCATGACATGCCACGATTTAGCACGATATAAATGCCGGTACAACTTCTGATAATTTGGGTCCGACGCAGCCAATTCCTGCATGACGTCCCGACGAGCCGCTAAGAGATACTGCGGTACGCCTTCTTTCGAAGCCGGTTTCAGGGCGGCCATCATGAAAGGCTTAGAAGTCAATAAGGCCACTAATTTTTTAGCCGGTTCCACCTTATTCACTGGAATCTGGGAAGAGATGCTGACGTAATCGACATAGGCCGTCGCTACATCGGGATGTTCACAGCTGGAAATGGCCTTCACTTCTGTATAATTACCCTGCCCTAAGCGGACAATGGCACTCATCGCTTCCGGATAGGCATACAACGCCCGGCCATGGCCCTGAGCAAACCATTCAGCCCGCGTAAATTCATTGCCATCGTCATAACGGCCCGTCGCGGTGCCCGTCATCGCGTACAATTCTTTCAAATACTGCATGGCATCCGCTTGAACGTCTCCCATGGCCTGTGCCGGAACGACCTTTCCTGTATGGTCCTGAAGAATATTATAGTACTTCATTTCATTATTTAAGCTGAAATCAGCGATGACACCTTCGTCCCGCCCGGGAAGCAATGCCTGGGTCTTCCGTGGACCGATGGCTTCATAAAGCTGTTGCATCGTCTGGACACGGGATACGGCATGATCCTCTTTGTGGTAAAACAGCGTATCCATGCAGACCATCTGCGGGATGCCGTAATACGTTCCCTGAGAGTATCCCTGTTCTAACGTCCAGTCTGGATAGGCAGAGCGGGCTGGAATGGTTTCTCCTAAGGGATAAAGCAGCCCTTTTTCTATATATTACGGCGCATAAAGGCCATCGAAGACAAAAACATCACTTTTCGGCTCTTCAAAATAGCAATCCCAATCGACGAAACGCAATGTCACATCGGGTTCAATATTCTTCCATTGCGCAGTCAAAGCCGTTTCAAAGGCCTTAATATCAGGAACATAGCGGAACAATCCTACAGTCAGCACCTTTTTGTCTGTCTCCGTTCCCTGTCCCGGTTCACTGGCCATCCCTGTCACCACAGTCATCATGGAAAAGGCCAGGCTTAAAATGATACGAAATAATCGTTGTCTCATATGCTTATCCCCTTCAACATAAATTAGCCAGCAGGCAAAGCCCTGCCAGCCAATTTATATTGTAGCATATGTCATCATGCGTAGTCACTTTTACTTTATAGTTTGAAGCACAGAGTTTGTAGTTTACAGAGAAATCTTTTAAATTTAAAACCATTCACTAACTATTAACCGCTGACTGCTAAAAAAGCACTGTCTTCATACGACAGTGCCTTTTTATCGCAGTTTCGTCAGAAGACTCCTTCCTCTTAGGTTGGAGATGAATGGCGATTCTGTGATATAATATCAGTAGCAGTTAGACTTCTGCGTGAACAAAAAAGTATTTTCAATCAACGGCCTTTGAGCCGTTTTCGGAGGAGCATTCCCCCTTGCCGCAGCACGACGCAATAGGCGAATCGCGACGGGTAGAAAAGAAGTGCAAAATGTGTATCTACTCAAGTAAGCAGAACTTCGATTTCGAGGGACTGTGTAAGGGGCTTTTGGACAGCCCTTTGAGAATAAGGCTATCCTGATTCCAGGAGGAAACTTAAACAGCAACCTTCTCAAGAATCTCCTACTTCTACAAGTAGGAGAGGTTCAATACTGTACAGCTCGTTTCCGGCTCATCCACAGGCCGATGGCGATGACGCCGCCAGCTAGTACGGCCTGAAGGGTCATGGGTGCCCAGGCACCAGCCATTTGCTGCATCAGGGTCCCCAAGATTTTATCGTGGCCGATCATGGAACCGGCTGTCCAGCCCAGCAAACCGGCGCCGGCATAGAGGATGACCGGGAAGCGGTCCATGAGCTTGCCGATGACCGTACTGCCGCCGACGATGATGGGGATGCTGATGAGGAAGCCGCAGGCGACGAGAAGGAAGCTGCCGTGCGAAGCCCCGGCGATGGCTAGGACGTTGTCGACGCCCATGGCTGCGTCGGCGATGATGATGGTCTTGATGGCTCCCATGAGGCTGTCCGAAGCCGTCACGTTCTCATCGTGTTCTTCCGGAATGAGCAATTTCACAGCAATGGGCAGCAGGATGAGGCCGCCTAAGGCCTGTAAAAAGGGAATCGTCAACAGCCAGACGGCGATGAGGGTCATGACCAGACGGATGACGACAGCACCGCCGGTCCCGATGAGGATGGCTTTGCGGCGCAGATTGGCTGGCAGCTTATTGGCCGCCATGGCGATGACGACGGCATTATCGCCGCCGAGGAGGATGTCCAGTAAAATGATAGAGCCTAAAGCCATGAAAAATTGCATCGATAAGATTTCCATAATATACCTCTTTCTTTGAAAAACAAAAGAGACTTCCGCATGGTATCAGCAAAACTGGTATCATGCGAAAGTCTCACCCATTGCGATAGCAACGCTGCCACCAGCCGGTCAATGACGGCACGATGTTGATGACAACTGACGAGAGGTTACTCCCCTTCGCGATTCGATTGTAGATTAAGTATACCAGGCCTGGACCCACCTTGTCAATATCGTTCCTTCCTGTTCCATGTTATAATAAAAGCAAAAAACCAGGAGGTATCATCATGAGTACACAACGTATCGGATTCATCGGGACCGGTGTCATGGGCAGCGGCATGATCCGGAATTTACAGAAAGCTGGCTATCCCGTCAACATCAACACGCGGACGAAGGCCAAGGCCGAAAAGCTCATCCAGGAAGGCTGTCGCTGGTTCGATTCGCAGGCAGAACTGGCCGCCCAATCAGACGTCGTCATTACCATGGTCGGCTATCCCCAAGATGTAGAAGCCGTCTATTTCGGGGAACACGGCGTCTTTCGCGGCAAACAGGGCGGTTTCGTCATCGACATGACCACGTCCAGCCCTTCCCTGGCCAAGCGCATCTACACCCAGGCCAAAAAACAGGGCATCGAAGCCTTGGATGCACCCGTTTCCGGCGGCGACATCGGCGCCCGTCAAGGGACACTGGCCATCATGGCCGGCGGCGAAGAAGCGGCCTTTGAAGCCATGAAGCCTATTTTCTCAGCTATGGGCCAGACCCTGACCTATTTCGGCCCGGCCGGCAGCGGCCAGTATGCCAAGATAAACAACCAAATCGCCATCGCCTCGAACATGATGGGTGTCTGCGAAGCCATGGCCTACGCGAAAAAAAGCGGCCTCGACCCGGAAAAAGTCATCGCCACCCTTTCCGCCGGAGCCGCCGGCTCCTGGTCCCTGGCGAATCTGGCACCGCGCATGCTGCAAGGCGATACGAAACCAGGTTTTTACATCAAGCACTTCCTCAAAGACATGCGCATCGCTATCGAATCGGCAGAAGAAATGGGACTGGACCTGCCAGGACTGCGCTTAGCCAAAAAACTCTACGACCAGCTGGCCGACCAAGGCATGGAAAACTGCGGGACCCAGGCCTTGTTCCAGTGGTATGACCACCAATAAAGAGCTGCCCCATGGACAGTCATGCCATCCGCTGCTTTCAGCGGGTCTTTGAAAAAAAGAGCATCCACCAGGCGGCCAAGGACCTGTGCATGACGCCGCAGGGCGTGAGCCGGGTCATCAGTGCTTTAGAAGGAGAAATGCAGACGGCCCTTTTTATCCGCAGCCGCAAGGGCATGGAAGCGACGCCGGAAGGCCGGTATTTTTACGAGCACACGCAGGAACTGACCCGCCAGCTCCTGGACCTGCAGCTGGGGATGCAGGCGTTGAAGCGGAAAAAAGCAGGCCTGCATATCGGTTTCTCCTGCGGCGTCCTGAATATTCTCTCCATCCATGTCTTGAAAGGCGTCATGGCCCGCCATCCGGACAAGTCCCTGGAATGGGTCGAGGATTTCAACGAAAAGATTGTCCAACTCATTGCCGAAGACAGTTTATCCTGCGGCTTCTGTATCGGCCCGATCCGGTCAGATGCCTTTTTCCAGCAGGAAATCTATCGCACTGGCATCGAAGCCGTCGTCTATGAGGGCCATCCTTTTTATGACCGGCCGTCCATCACCATTGAAGACCTGAAAGGGCAGCCCCTCGTCGGCCTGAACGAGCATTTCTCCTTATTCCATAGCATCGTCAGGCGTTGTGCCGATTTCGGCTTTACGCCGCAGTTCGTCGTCAAGACCATGGAGAGCCGCCTCATCTATCACTTCTGTCAGGAACGCGTCGGCATCGGTATCGACGTGAACATCCATGCCGCCCCGCCGCCGCTTCGTTACGTCCCCATCACGGAAGGGACGCCGTGGCGCATCTTCTTTGTCTGTAAAAAAGAAAAACGCGATGATTCCTTATTCCAGGAAATCATCGCGGCCCTGACCTCGCATCTGCAACTATAGCAACAAATCGTTGACACCTGCTGTCGTTTCTTTGATGGACGGCAGCTCTTTTTTTATGATACTGTAGAGGAGAAATACAGAGACACTATCACGCTGATTACAGGAGGTTCCTCATGACTCGAAAATTCCCGCACGTATCCAGTCCCATCACCATTGGCCGCACGACCTTCCGCAACCGTATCTTTTCGGCCCCCATGGGTGGCACGGACATTACCAACGACGGCTGTATCGGCCCGAAATCGACAGCCTTTTACGAATTGCGCGCCAAAGGCGGTGCCGCTGCCGTCACGGTTTCCGAATTGATGGTCCATCCCCAGACCGACGGCTCTCACGCCTATCATCTGGACGAATCGATTCTCAATTCCCTGGCCGCAGCGACCTACACGGCCGATGCCATCCGCCGCCACGGCGCCATCCCCTCGCTGGAATTATCCCATTCGGGCCAATTCGCCGGGACCTATATGACCGACAAAAGCCGTCAGCACGGGCTCTGCCAGTGGGGTCCCAGTGAAGGGATGCGCCCCGATGGCGTCCCGGTCAAAGCCCTGACCCAGGAACTGATCGACGATATCGTGAAAGCCTATGGTCACGCTGCAGGCCTGGCCAAACGTGCCGGTTTTGAAATGGTCATGATCCACGGCGGCCACGGCTGGCTCATCAACCAGTTCCTCTCGCCCTTGTTCAATCACCGCAGCACCGATACGGCGGCTCCCTGGAAAACCGCGTCCGCTTTGCCATCGAAGTCCTGCAATCGGTCCGCACCGCTGTCGGCCCCTTTTTCCCCATCGAATTCCGCATGAGCGGCGCCGAATTCACCGAAGGCGGCTACGACCTGGAAGAAGGCATCCAGATTGCCCAGGCCATCGAAGCCTACGCCGATATCATCCATGTATCGGCCGGTACGTATCAGAAAACCTTTGGCATCACTCACCCTTCGATGTTTGAAGCCCACGGGCGCAACGTCTATTTAGCCGCGGAAATCAAGAAGCACGTCAGCAAGCCCGTAGCGACTATCGGCGGCCTGACCGACCCGGCCATGATGGAAGACATCATCGCTTCGGGGAAAGCCGACATCGTCTACATGGCCCGGCAGCTGCTGGCCGATCCCGAAACGCCGCAGAAAATCATGGAAGGCCGGGACGCCGACATCGTCCACTGCCTGCGCTGTTTCACCTGTATGGCTGAACGGGCGGCGACTGCCACGCGCCGCTGCACCGTCAATCCCCTCATCGGCCGGGAACTGGACGGGACGGAAATCCAGCCGGCACCGGTCAAAAAGAAAGTCCTCGTCGCCGGCGCCGGCCCTGGTGGATTGTATGCAGCCTATACGGCAGCCCGCCGCGGTCATCACGTCATCCTCTGTGAAAAAGAAAGCGAAGTCGGCGGCATCCTGAAAAGCGAACAGGCCATCCCTTTCAAACGGGAAATGTATGAATTGGGAAAAACTTATGAACGCCTGGCCCGCCAGGCCGGTGTCGAAATCCGCCTGAATACGGAAGTAACGCCGGCATACGCTGCCAAAGAAAAGCCGCAGGCCCTGATCATCGCCACCGGGTCACGTCCCCTCGTCCCGCCGATCAAAGGCTTGGACGGCGACAACGTCATCATCGTGAACCAATACTATAAAGAAAAGGCTAAAGTCGGGAATCGCGTCATCGTCTTCGGCGGCGGCCTGGCAGGCTGCGAATGTGCCATCCACCTCGGCCAGGAAGGCAAAGAAGTGGAACTCATCGAAATGCGCCCGGCCCTGGCCCCGGATGCCAATGTCCGCCACCGCCCCCTGCTCCTGGCTCAAATCGAAAAGTACGTCCACGTCCATACGCAGTATAAGGGCCTCGAAGTCACGCCAGAAGGCGTCCTCTGCCAGGACCCGCAGGGCCAGCGCGTCCTCGTCCCTGGCGATACGGTCATCTGTGCCTTAGGCCAGCGGTCCCGTACCGACGTCGTAGAAGCCCTGCGGGACAGTGCGTCTTTCGTCCGCGTCATCGGCGATGCGGCCAAAGTATCTACCATCACCAATGCCGTCTATTGGGGTTACTGGGCTGCCCTCGATATCTGAGCCGGGTCAGTCTTCATACCAGCCAAACAGGGTTTTCCCCGTTTCTAACTGCTGAATCCGGGCCATGTCGTCCGGTGTCAGGGTGACGTCGAAAATATCGAGATTCTCCACCATCCGCTCCCGATGGGACGATTTCGGAATGACGCCGATGCCCTGCTGCACCAGGTACTGCAAGGCAATCTGTGCGGCCGTCTTGCCGTATTTCTCGCCGACAGCCTGTAAAATGAGCTCCTGGAATATGGGCTTTTTCCCTTCTGTAAAAGGGCTCCATGCCTGCATTTGTGTCCCCTGTGCCACAAGTGCCTGCTGGAGCTCTTTTCGTCTGTAATAGACGTGGCACTCGACTTGGTTGACCATGGGGACAATATCACAACTTCCGATAAAATCAAGATATTCCCGGGCATTGAAATTGGAAATGCCAATGGCCCGGACCACACCCTGGCGGTAAGCTTCGGTCAAGGCCCGATACATGTCAAAAGCCTCGGCGTAAGGCTCATGGATGAGCAGCAAGTCGATATAGTCGGTCTGCAACCGGGCCAGCGATTCTTCGATGCCCTGCCAGGCCAGCTCATAGCCAGCCCGCGTCTGGCACAGTTTCGTCGTAATGAAGACATCCTCCCGGCGAAGGCCGCTTTCGGCCACAGCCTGGCCGACGATGGTTTCGTTATCGTACATGTGGGCCGTATCGATGAGACGGTAGCCGACGGACAAGGCCTCCCGGATAGCCTGCTTCCCTGCATCTCCTTTCAGCATCCACGTACCAAAACCAACAGCCGGCATAGTCAGGCCATTATTCAGAATAATGTGCTTGTGCATGCTACTCCTCCATTCATCCTACAAATTCATAAAAAAAGGAACTGCGCATGATACGCACTTCATGCCACAGTCCCTGTCTTACTTATCCTAGTTCAAGCCGCTGAATGATAATTAATAACAGCAATTTCCGTCATAGAATTACGAACGGAATCAGCAATTTTATACAACTGCTGCATGACTTCTGTCGAGTAATATGTTTCTCCGCACTGAGTGCACACTTGAGACGGCACATTGCGAATAATCACAATACAGGAGTCAAGATCAATAGTAAAAGTGGTCAAAGCATCTTGTAAATCACCTTTGCAAAATGTGCAGTTCGTCATCATGTATCCCTCCGTTTCGTAAATGTTTCATTCCATTTATTGAGATCTGGCTCGTATGCGGTGATGATAGTCAGGGTATCGTCATTCACAATGCTACAAACAATATGCAGCTTTCTATTTTGAACCGTACACCCAAAAACAAGACAGCTAGGAAAAGGATAATCTGATGGATAATCTTCAATAATCCTTCCGTTGGACAAAGCCTGTAATACTTCATTAGGTGATATATGCCGACTGATTAATCGCTTGGCAACATGCTCTGTCCATTTTATTTTACCAGAGTCAACCGAGTCTTTAATTTTTTGTATATCTATAGGCATTTTCGTTACCTTCTGAAATCTATAATAACAAACTATTGATTATACAATACCATGTTGCCCGGCAAAAATCAACTTTTTCAAAATGATATGCTTATACATAAGTATCCGCTTCCTAGAGGTTTTCGAGCAGCCGGATTTCATTCTTCATGAGGTACCAGGTCTTATCCGGCAGGCGGCCGTTGACGAGATACTCGAAGGCCAGCTGCACAGACAAACGTCCCTGGCGCGTCGGATGCTGGAACAGGATAGCCTTGACGATGCCGCAACGCATCATCTCAACGGTGGTCGGCACGCTGTCAAAGGCGATGACGAGCGGCTGCTTCTCTTCCGGCAGCTGCATAACGGCCCGGCAGGCCCCGTAGACACCGCCGGCCATGCAGAACATCGCGGAAATATCGGGATGTTCCTGCAGCAGTTCCTTCGTGCGCTCGTAAGAGCAAATCTCGTCATCGCCGTTCTCGACGATACCTGCAATGGTAAAATCCGGCAGGCGTTCCATGCGGTGGCGGAATCCTTCGAGGCGCAGCCGATGCCCGAGGACCTGGCGGCTTCCCATGACGAGTCCTACAGAGGCTTTCTTGCCGAGGAGAATCTCCAGGAGGGCACAGGCCGTCTCACCGCCGTTAAAGTAATCGCTGCCGACATAGGCGCGGCGCTGCGAGCTGTCGATATCGCTGACGACGGTGATGACGAAGATGCCATCAGCCACGAGCGAATCAATGGCAGCCGCGATGCGGGGATCGTCAATGGGGCTGATGATCAGCGCATTGACCTGGTGGCGCATCGACTCCATCAAGGCAAGCTGCTTCTCGACGTCGTAGCCTTTCATCAGATAGTAGCGTACCTTGAGACCGTAGATAGCATAAGAGCTTGCTGCCAGGTCCATGCCGTGGATGACATCGTCAAAAAAGGCGTTGCCTTCGGACGGCAGCAACACGCCGATGACAGGATTGTTCTTGCGCGCTGCCAGCGCCTTGCCGGCAGGGTTGGGTTCATAGCCGAGCTGCTTGGCCATCTTGCGGATCATGGCAGCCGTCTCGGCGTTGACGCGGCCGCGGCCATTGAGGGCCCGGTCGACGGTTCCCCGCGACACTCCGCAAAGTTCTGCTATTTTCTTCATCGTGACCATGACATTCACATCCTTATCCGCATGTAGCCGCATCCTTGTCGTCAGACTCCGGATTCCCTGCAACATGCTCTCTCTATAATAAACTCTTCTTATTGTAGCAAGTATTGCCCCAAGATTCTAGTCTTTCGTTCTTCTGGGTATGCCAAAAGATAGGTAAAACAGACAAAAGCCCTGCCCTCGGCGTCTCCTGTAAAAAGAGGCATTCCCGATGGCAGGACTCTTGCTTTCAACGAAATCCGTTAAAGCTTGCAGTTATCACCGCGCAGACCGATGTAGGCACCGTCTTTATCGAGGCCGCTCTCAGCGTGCGCAAGCATCCACTTGTTGACGGCGAACAGCAGGCGGTCCTCGCCCGTCGCAACGATGGGATTGGCCAGCGGTTCATTCGTGCCGCGCGGCAGGGCCACGCCACAGCGGAATTCCTGCCCGTCGATGCCACAAGGGGCGAAATGGAGCGTCGTCGCATAGAGTTCCACAGCCGTACCGGCCGGTACGAAGAAGAACTCGACCTGAGCCGTGTCATAGGTCAGCGTTTCGGGATCGATATCCTGTTGACGGCCCAACATGAGCACCAGGTCCGTCGCGGCAATATCGATTTCCGAAGAGCGATGGTACTCGAGGGCATTGAGCGTATCGTTGTGGCCGCTGCAATGGCCGAGCTCCACAGGCATTTCGCCGTACGTCTTTTCCGTAAGTTCCTGAAAGAGCGGAAGTTTTTCGAGAACCGGGACGGAAGCTTCATAGACCGTACCAGTTGCTGGGATGCTCAATGTCTTGAGCACAGCACAGCATTCTTTCGTGTCCAGTGGCAGCACGCGGCCATACGGACGGAACGCAGCGTCCTGGACAGATTTTGTATTCTTCATGATATTCACCTCATAAATCAACAGACAATATACAATGGCCTCAGCAGCCGATATTGCGGAGCTTCTTGCCAGACATCAGATTCTTTTCAATCTGTTCGAGCGTGACGTTCTTCGTTTCCGGCACAAAAGCAACGGTCAGAATGATGAAGAAGGCGTTGAGCACGGCGTAGAGCCAGAAGGTATGCGCCGAGCCGAGCGTATCGACGAGCGTCAGGAACGTGGCGCCGACAATCGCGCAGGTAATCCAGTTCGTCATGGTCGAGCAGGCGATGCCGAATTCACGGCTCTTGAGCGGCTGGATTTCGGAACAGAGCACCCAGACAATCGGGCCAGCGCTCATGCCGAACCCGGCGATGCTGACCATGGTCATGACAGCGGCGAAGTAAGAAATCCAGGCCGGTGCCGTGCCGGCTTCGAGCAGGGCCATACAGATGCCGACGGCAGCCATGGAAACGGCCATGACGCCGAAGCCGATTTTAAGTGCCGGTTTGCGGCCGGATTTATCGACCATACCGATGGCGATGAAAGTCGAAAGCGTGAATACGATCCCGTTGAGGACAGTGCCGATCATCTGGTCTTCCGTGCTGGAAAAACCAGCCAGGCCCAGAATTTTGGGTGAATAATACATGATGACGTTGAAGCCTGTGAACTGCTGCATAGCCTGGAGCAGTACGCCAAGGAAGACGACGCGGCGCACATTTTTGTTCGTCTTGAAGAGCTGCCAGCCTGCCTGTTTGACCTTAAGCGTTTCCTTGATGTCATGCAATTCGTCTTCGGCAACCTGAGCACTTGCATGCAGGGAATGGAGCACAGAGGAAGCTTCCTCGAAGCGCCCCTTCGCAGCCAGCCAGCGCGGGCTGTCCGGCAGACGCAATACGGTCAGGATCAGGATAACGGCCGGGATGGCGATGACCGTGAGCATCATACGCCAGTCACCACTGTAACTGAAAGCCGTATCCGAGAGGAAGGCAGCGAGGATGCCGACAGTGACCATGAGCTGATAGCCCGAGATGACCTTGCCGCGCGCATCCTTATCGGACATTTCAGCCAGGTATAACGGAGCCGTATAGGAAGCGATGCCGACGGCCAGTCCGAGAATCAGTCGGAAGCCGATGAGCATATCCGCACTGCCAGACATACCCGAGCCGATGCAGCCGATGATGAAGAGCGCCGCACCGATGATCAAGCTCTTCTTGCGGCCAATGCCGCGTGCGAGGAACGAAGCGATGATGGCGCCCGTAGCCGCGCCGACCATCATAGAACTCACGACCCATTCCTGTTCATGGCTCGAAAGCCCCCATTCCTGACTGATGAATGGCAGAGCGCCGGAGATGACGCCCTGGTCAAGACCAAACAGCAGACCTGCCATACCCGCTGCGAAGTAAATACATTTCCGGACCCAGGCAGCGCGCTTGGCGGCTGCCTCTTGTGTATTTTTATCCATGATAATCTCCTTTTCTGCAAATGCGATGCATTTTTACCTTCCGTCCTCAAAGCGCAGCCAAATCATCGAAGCAGTCCTTGAGCTGTACATAAAGTTTCTTATATAATTGATGGCCTTTTTCGTAATAAGTGTGAGACGATGCGTCCGGCTGGCACCAGGTATCCTGTTCGATGAATTCCTTGCAGGCCGTCTGCACATCGGGGAACATACCTGCACCTACGCCAGCGAGGATGGCAACGCCGAGCGCCGGTCCTTCCTCGGCTTTGATGGTCTTGACTTCGCAACCGTACATATCGGCGAGCATCTGGCGCCAGATGCGGCTCTTGCCACCGCCGCCACAGGCCATCATTTCGTTGACGTCGACCTTCATTTCGCGCAGGATATCGAAGCAGTCGAGCAACGAGTAGCTGACGCCTTCCATGACGGCGCGCAGCATATCGGCCTTCGTGTGGATAGCGGAAAGGCCGAAGAAAACGCCGCGACAGTTCGGATTCAGATGCGGCGTGCGTTCGCCCATGAGATACGGCAGATACAGCAGGCGTCGGCTACCAATCGGTACCTTGGCGACATCCTGATTGATGAGGTCATACGAATCGACGCCAAGGAGTGCGGCCTTGTCCTTGTAGACTTCGGCGAGATTGTCACGGAACCAGCGCAGTGAAAGGCCGGCGGCCTGGGTAACGCCCATGACGTGCCAGCAGCCCGGCACGGCGCAGCAGAAGGTATGCACGCGGCCCTGCGGATCGATGCGCGGCTCACTCGTGTGAGCGAAGACAACGCCGCTCGTACCGATAGTCGTGAAGGCCCGGCCGTCAGAGACGATGCCCGTACCCACAGCAGCTGCAGCATTATCGCCTGCGCCGCCTACGACAACCGTATGGACGGACAAGCCCGTCTTTTCGGAAAATTCCTTGCTGATCGTACCAGTGACTTCCGGGGACTCATAGACCTTGGGCAGCAGTGCCTTATCGATTTCGAGCTTTTCCAGTATCTCATCGGACCAGCAGCGGTGCGGAATATCCAAAAGCTGCATGCCACTCGCATCGGAAACGTCAGTCGCATATTCTCCGGTCATGCGGAAGCGGATGTAGTCCTTCGGCAGCAGGATGTGACGACAGCGGCGGTAATTCTGGTCTTCGTGATTGCGGACCCACAAGATTTTCGACGCCGTGAAACCGGTAAGTGCCGGATTCGCCGTGATTTCAATGAGGTGTTTCTTGCCGACGCATTCAGTGATTTCCTCACATTCACGGCCTGTACGCTGGTCGCACCAGATTATGGAAGGCCGGATGACCTCATTTTTTTCATCGAGCATGACCAGCCCATGCATCTGTCCCGAAAGGCCGATGCCCTTGATGTCTGCCGCTTTGATACCCGAATCATGGATGACCTTGCGGATTGTCACGAGAACGGCGTTATACCAGTCGAGCGGTTCCTGTTCAGCCCAGCCGTTCTGTGGCTGGTAAAGCGGATACTCCTGCGACGCCGAGGATACGACGTGACAGTTCGCATCAAATAAGACCGTCTTCGTCGCCGACGTGCCGATATCGATGCCAATTAAATACTCCATATAAAATTTCTCCCTTCAACAGTTCTTCCTTATCGCATAGTTGATGTTTGCGTGCACGTGAACGCTTTTCGTAAAAACAATATATCATAAGATAAAACACGCGTCAATAAAAATATTTCATTTTCTTTACAGAATATTTAAATTTCTTCATACACCGGTTTTAGCGCCAACGATTTAAGGATAAGGATATTATAGGAGAAATCGCCAATATCACCACTATCGCCAATAAAGTAAAGGAAATCCATAAAAAATATTTTCAAACAATTGACAATCTTATGTAACAAATGATATAGTAGCATCATAAGAAGTGTGCTCATGCACGCAATGAGAAATTATTTCCCTGTTTAACGAATAATCTATCAAAAGGAGCGCATCATCATGAACATGAACAACATCCCTAATCTCAAATGCGGTATCCTCTCGGTCAGCCGTGACTGCTTCATCATCTCTCTTTCCGAGAACCGGCGCCATGCCATCGCAGAAGCCTACGCCAAGAAATACGGCTCTCTCTACGAAGTGACGAAGACCGTTGAGAACGAACGTGACATGCTGGCTGCCGTAAAGGAAGCCAAAGATGCCGGCTGCAATGCCCTCGTCGTCTTCCTCGGCAACTTCGGCCCGGAAACGCCGGAAACGCTGATTGCCCGCGAATTCGACGGCCCGGTCATGTACGTCGCCGCTGCCGAAGAAACGGGCAAGAACCTCATCAATGGCCGCGGCGATGCCTACTGCGGCATGCTCAACTGTTCCTATAACCTCGGCCTGCGCCATCTCAAAGCCTTCATTCCCGAATATCCCGTCGGTACAGCAGAAGATATTGCGGACATGATTGCCGAATTCCAGCCCGTCGCACGCACGCTGCTCGGCCTCAAGGACCTCAAGATCATCACCTTCGGCCCGCGTCCGCAGGACTTCTTCGCCTGCAACGCTCCGATTCAGCCGCTCTATGATCTCGGCGTCGAAATCGAAGAAAACTCGGAACTCGACCTGCTCGTCGCCTACCGCGCACACAAAGACGATCCGCGCATCAAGGACGTCGTCGCTGACATGACGCAGGAACTCGGTACAGAAGGCGGCAATCCCTATCCGGATCTGCTGCCGCGCATGGCGCAGTACGAGCTCACGCTCCTGGATTGGATGGAAGAACACAAGGGCGCGCGCAAATACGTGGCCTTTGCCAACAAATGCTGGCCGGCCTTCCCGACAGAATTCCGCTTCGAACCGTGCTATGTCAACAGCCGCCTCGTCTCGCGCGGCATCCCCGTCGCCTGCGAAGTCGACATCTACGGTGCACTTTCTGAATACATCGGCCTCTGCGTTTCGCAGGATGCCGTCACGCTGCTCGACATCAACAACTCCGTGCCGAAGGATCTCTTCGAAGAACACATCAAAGGTACGAAAAACTATACCCTCCAGGATACCTTCATGGGCTTCCACTGCGGCAATACACCGCTCTGCAAGCTCCGCAAAGGCGGCGTAAAATACCAGCTCATCCAGAACCGCCTGCTGGAAAACGGCAATGCGCCGGATATCACGCGCGGCACGCTGGAAGGCGACATCGCCGACGGCGACATTACCTTCTTCCGCCTCCAGAGTACGTCTGACGGCCAGTTGCGCGCCTACATCGCCGAAGGCGAAGTCCTGCCGGCAGCTACGAACTCGTTCGGCGGCATCGGCATCTTCGCCATCCCCGAAATGGGCCGCTTCTACCGCCACGTGCTCATCGAAAAACACTTCCCCCATCACGGCGCCGTCGCCTTCGGCCACTTCGGCAAAGCTATCTTTTCCATCCTCAAACAGCTCGGTGTTGCCGACGTTTCCTTCAACCAGCCGAAAGGCATGCTCTACCCGAGTGAAAACCCGTTCGCTTGATGCGTAATCATAACCACCAGTAAAACTGGTGGTTTGCTCAGGCCCTATAAGGGCCTAA
>ERZ1023901.4-NODE-4-length-125374-cov-324.641810_pt1 | contig 125374 bp, 113 predicted proteins | sample MGYA00380401_ERZ1023901 | MGnify/ENA primary metagenome ERZ1023901 (study PRJEB33179, sample SAMN07448997) | human gut metagenome | biome: Human-gut; feature: Human associated habitat; material: Faeces | host: Homo sapiens | place: India: Bhopal | collected... | reverse complement strand
GTTAGGCCCTTATAGGGCCTGAGCAAACCACCAGTTTTACTGGTGGTTATGATTTGCAAATTCCTATCACAACCTGTATAATGAATGTATAAGCTTTTTATTATATACTACTTGAACGAAATTGTAAAGTTTTTTGAGAAAAAAGACTCGGACGACAGACGAGAATAGGAGGATGCTACATGGATGGACTAGATCGGTTTATGGGTTGCATGTTTGGCGGCGCCGTAGGCGACGCTTTGGGGTTTGTCATTGAATTCGACGATTTGAAGACGATTCATAAGAAATACGGCCTTTATGGATTGCGCACTGTTTTAAAATCGGCTAAAAATGGCAATAAGAGCCTTATCTCAGACGATACGCAGCTGGCGTTGTTCACGGCTGACGGCATGCTCTGGGCCGACCACGACGGATTGGAACCTTCAGATGGCCTGTACCGGGCGTATATGCGCTGGTATTATACGCAGACTGAACGAATCATCCATCCGGAACAGGAAAAATGGATGAAGCGCCAGCCTCATGAAGTCGATTTCGACTACGACATCATGGGGGAAGAGGCCCTCTTTGCCCGCCGCTCTCCGGGCAAGACCTGCCTGACGTCGCTGGCGTCGGGGAAAAAATTGACCCGTCAGGAACCACTAAACCACAGTTGTGGCAGCAGTACGGTCATGCGGGCTGCGCCTATCGGCCTGTTTTATGCCGGCGACCCGGAAAAAGCCTTTGCCGTCGGCTGCCAGGCTGCCAGCCTGACCCACGGTAGTCCGGAAGCCTATTTATCGACGGCCACGCTGAGTGCCATGATTGCCTCCCTGGCAGCTGGTAAGGATATCAGCGCTGCCCTGGGAGGGGCCCTGCGCATCCTCCAGGCTGATCCGGAAGGGACGCCGCTCATGAAGACTATCCTGCGGGCTGTCGACGAAGCCGTCACCGACCGCAATCCAGTGCGCTCCATGAAGAAGCTGGGCCTGGGCAAGAAAGCCGATGAAGCCCTGGCCCTGGCCGTATACTGCGTCCTCAAGACGGGCCATCTGAAAGACGCCGTTCTCATGGCCTGCAACCAGGATGGCGATAGCGATACGTGCGGCGCCATCTGCGGCAATATCATGGGTACCCAGGATGGGGTCCAGGCTATCCCCAAGAGCTGGCGCGGCAATTTGGAATGTGACGATTTGATCCGCAAGCTGTCGCAGTGCCTGTACGACCATCATCAGACGTCCCAGGAAGAAAGCGAAGCGGTCAGCCACTAGCACTCTCCGGCTGGGGCCTGGCGTTTCCCTCTTGACATTGCGTCTGTATTCCATATAATGAAGTATATTAATTTCTTGGCGTCGGGACGATGCCGGATCGGGGGAACGAGGATGATTGAATCGATTGACCGGGCCCTGGCCGTTTTACAGCTTTTTTTAAAGGAAGAAAGGCCCCTCAGTGTGACCCGTATCAGCAAGCTGATGGACCTTCATAAGAGTACTGTCAGCCGCACTATGGATACGCTGGAGCGCCGCGGCTTTGTCCAGAAAGACAGTGAAACAGGGAAATACTGGCTGGGGCTCCAGGTCTATGCCCTGGGGATGCTCTTCCGGGAAAAGGATGCCTTCCCTAAAGTCGCCTATCCGTATGCCAAGGCCCTGTCCCTGCAGTGCAATGAAGGGGTCCATATTACGACCTTTGCCCATAATGGGGCTTCCTATCCGCAGCACATCATTTTAGAAAAGATCAAATCGCCCAGGACGATTGATACGGCACCGCCTATCGGTGCCGTCCGTCCGGCGTATTGCTCGGCTTCGGGCAAGTGCCTCTTGGCTTTTTCACCGGAATACCTGCACACTTATACGGGCTGCACGCTGCAGAAGTTTACGGAATATACCGTGACCGACTGGAGCGACCTGCTCCAGGAACTGGAGAAGATCCGCTGCCGGGGTTATGCCGTGGAACGGGAAGAAGTCGAACTCGGCATGGCCTGCATTGCCGCGCCGATTTTCCATCATGGAATCATTACGGCGGCTATCAGTGTATCCGGGCCGGCAGACCGGCTAACGGCGGAAGAACGGGACCTGGCCATCGAAGCTGTCAAAAAGACGGCGGCCGACATTAGCCGGGCTTTAGATTCAAAGGAAATGTAAGGATTTCTTTAGAAAAATAAAATAATGTTTATAGTGAATTGTTTGGTATAAAAATTATGCAAAATGGGAATACGCAACATGCATTTGCAGAAATGGACTTTTATGGTACAATAAGCGTGGATACTACATTCGGGTCACAAGATTGTCTGCTGTGAGGTGAAAAAATACTTTCCTTTCCATCTTGCTGCAGTGTGGGAACAGCTTGGGATCTTATCCACGATTCGAGGCGAAAAAAGAATGAAAACAACAATCAGCATGGCCGCAACGACTGTACCGCGTGTGGTCCACCCGTATAAGACACGGAACGGCGGCGCTACCGTCACAGTTTTCGTGCCCTATAATTGTCACAACCATTGCCCGTTCTGCATCAACAAGGCGGAATATGAAGATATGACGGGTTTTTCTGAAGAAGCCATCTGCCAGAGCATCTGCCTGATGGACAGCTTGACGCCGTTCTGTGATTTCGTATTCACTGGCGGTGAACCTTTTGCTAATATGGAATCGCTGCAGCGCATGCTGGACTGTATTCCTGTGACACACAAGGTATATATCAACACGACGCTGCCCGTCTTTGAGAATCAGTCAGAAGACGACATCGTCGCTTTTACGGAACGCAACCGTCATAAGATTACCTGCATCAACGTATCGCGCCATATGCAGCACTATGTACAGGAATCGAATGATGGCCTCCTGAGCCGCCTGGCTGTTCCGTTCCGCATCAATTGCGTATTGTACAAGAAATATCCGGCAGACCAGCTCAAACCGTATCTGGAACGATTCCGCAAGATCGATGGGGCATCGATCCAGTTCCGTTTCGACTATACGGAAACGACGCCGAATAATTTATATGAAGAAGGCCATGACCATATCCTTCATGACCTGAAGAAAATCGCTGATTATACAGGCCTCGATGGCTGCCGTATGCGCTGCGGTTTCCATTTCGATTACAAAGGCATGGAACTGACCTATCATAAGACCCTGCCGTACAGTACGGTCATCGAACGGGATGAACGGGACGATAAGGAATACGATATCCTCTATGATATCCTCATCAAGCAGACCGGGGCCATCCATTCCGATTGGGACGGGACGCCCTTGGACATCGAAGCCTACCGCAACGTCGTCTTTGAACCGTATGACCTCAAATGGATTCAGCGGTCGCGGACGGGCCTGAGCAAACGCCTGCCCTTCCTCAAGACGGCCTGCGCCATTTTCCATTGATTTTTTGCCGCGTGAAGGCGTTGGCCGGCATGCGTGGTTCTTTTAATTTTAGTTTGTAGTGCGGAGTTTGTAGTTTGTAGAAGATGGCTTTAAATTTAAAACCATTCGCTAAAAACTACAAACTTAAAACTCAAAAAGAGGCTGTCTTCATGCGACAGCCTCTTTTTTACTGTTCTTTTCCAGTGGAAAACGGGTATAATAGAGATAATCGATTTTTTATGTAAGGAGGTACGTTCATGGCCGTTACAGTATTATTGGGCAAGGCGGGAAGCGGCAAATCGACGCAGTGTTATCGGGAGATACAGGCCTGCGCGGCTGCCGGTGGCAAGGCCCTGCTCCTTGTCCCGGACCAGGCGACATATGGTGCCGAACGCCATCTCGCCGAAAGTTCCGATGGACAGGGCTTTTTAGGGACGCAAGTCCTCGGCTTTTCCCGGCTGGCTTATAAAGTCTTCCAGGAACGGGGCCTGGAACACGCGTCGCTGTCGGAGTTAGCCCGCAAAATCATTTTGCAGCGCCTGCTGCACAAAGGGGAGAAAGAATTTTCCGTCTTGCAGACGGCGGCCAGGCAGCCGAATTTTGCCGATACGGCAGGCCGCTTCTTATGGGAATGCCGGTCTTTCTGCGTTACGCCGGAAGCCCTGCGCCAGGCGGCTGAAGCCGTCCCCAGCCCGACCCTGTCGCACAAGCTGGAAGATATTTCCCGGCTCTATGAAGCGTATCAGGCCTTTCTGGCAGACCACTTCGGCTCGGCAGATGATACGATGACTCTGCTGGCCCGGGAAATCGGGCATTATTCCTTCCTCCAGGGCGCCTATATCTGGGTCGATGGCTTCCAGTGGTTCACACCACAGCAGATGGAAATCCTGCGGCAGATAGAGCGCGCAGCCTCAAAGGTGACGATTACCCTGACCATCGATAAAGCGCACCTGGCACAGCAGCGACGGGAAACGGCCTTGTTCCACCGAGCTTACGAAGTCTATCGCGATATAAAGACACTCTTTCCCCATATGGAAACGGCTGTTGTCGAAAAGCGGCTGGCCGGCCCGCTGACGGCCTTTCGCGATGCTTTTTTCCAGACTGTCCCGGCCAGCATGGACCGGCCCGTATCGGCCCTGGAAATCTGGGAATGTCCCGACAGGGATGGCGAAATCGACAGCGTTGCCCGGAAAATCGCAGCGCTCTGCCGTCAGGGCTATCGCTATCGCGACTTCCTGGTCCTGGCCCGGACGAGTGACTTGTACCACGACCGGGTCGAACGCATTTTCCGGCGCTATGGGATTCCCTGCTTCAGCGACTATCGCCGGCCTATGACCAGCCATCCCGCCGCCGAGGCCATTTCCGCCCTGTTCGGCGTCTTCCGCAGCCGCTGGTCTCATGAGTCGCTCTTCCGCCTGCTCAAGACGGACCTCTTTCCCGTCAGCCGCCATGACGTCGACGATTTGGAAAACTATTGCCTCGCTTACGGCATCCAGGGGCGTCACTGGCTGGGGGATGCTGAGTGGACTTACGGCCGCCGGCAGGAACAGCCCCAGGTCATCAACGAACGGGAAGAAGCGCACTTCCAGCGCATGAATGCCATACGCCAGCGCGTGCGGGACATTTTGTTCCCCTGCTGGGAAGAAGCCCAGGAAGAACATAGCCTGCGCGACTGGTGTACCTTGTTGTATCACTGGCTGTGCCGGCTGGACATCCCGTCAGTACTGCGCCAGTGGCAGGAAGAAGATGAGCAGTCGGACCTTGCCGAAGAAGGCAAGGAGCACGAGCAGGTCTGGAAGCGTATCGGGACGTTCCTCAATGAAATCGTCAGTCTTTGCGGTGACGATGAAACGGACCTCGATGAATTTTCCCAAATCGTCGAAGATGGCCTGGCCAATTTGAAGTTCAGCCTTATCCCGCCGACGCTGGATCACGTCACTTTGACGGCTGTCGAACGAGGCTATACGATGCAGGCCAAGGTCGTCTTTCTCTGCGGTGTCAATGACGGCGTCTTCCCTCAGCATAGCCAGGAAGAAGGGCTGTTCAGCGATAAAGAACGGCACCGCCTGGCTGATCTGGGCATCGTCCTCGGACCGGGGAACCGCTTCCGCTCTTTCCAGGAACGCTTCTTGTTCTATTTAGGGGCGACCCGGGCTGCGGAACGGTTCATCATATCCTACGTCGTCGCTGACGATGACGGCAGTGCCATGGAAAAAGCGTCGTGGATTCATCAGCTCCGGGATAAAGGCTATGTAGCCGGCATCATCCGCCAAGAGGCCAAGGTACAGCCCGGCCGGGAAGGGGAGTACCTGCTGGCCCTGCCGGCGGCTCTCGATTACCTTCCCGGTCACTTGCGGCCGGCTGCCAATGGCGAAGCTGTCGGGGATATATGGTGGGCCCTCTATGACTGGGCCTGGCAGCATGGCTGGCGTCATCAGGCCGTGCGCGCCGTCCAGGGCCTGTTCCATACGAACCTGCCTGTCACCCTGCCGGAATCGTTGGTGCGCCGCCTCTTTGCGCCGGACGGGACGCTGCGCGGGTCGGTCACTAAGTTCGAGCAGTACCGCAGCTGTCCCTTTGCTTATTTTTCCCGCTATGGCCTTGGTCTGGAAGAACGGCCGCGCTATCAGTTCGCTGCACCGGACCTGGGCATGCTGGTCCACGGCGCCCTGCGCATCATCGGGGAACGGCTGCTGCGGGAACAGAAACAGTGGCATGACATTCCCGACGCAGACGTCCCGGCCATCTGCCGCCAGGCGACGGATGAACTGGCGCCGCAGGTCCAGCACGATATCCTCATGTCCAACGCCTATTTCGCCCAGATAAAGGAACGGCTCATCCAGACCCTGACCCGGACGGTACGACGCCTCAGCGCTTTCAGTGCCGTTTCCGATTTCCATATGGAAGGGCTGGAAAAATCCTTCGGCCGTCCGGGCAGTCCCTGGGAAGCCCTGCGCTTTACCTTGAAGAATGGCCTGCAAGTCGTCGTCACCGGCCAGATCGACCGCATCGATACTTTGCGCCAGGGGGACCATAAATACGTCGTCATCATCGACTATAAGTCCGGCCGGAAACAGCTCGATATCAGCCAGATTTTCACGGGCCTGGAACTGCAGCTTTTGACGTATATGTTCGTGGCTTTGCTGAATATTGGCGGCGATGCCATTCCGGCTGCCGTCCTATACTGTTACGTCCGCAATGATAAAGTATCCCTGGAATACCGCGTCAGTGAGGAAGACAAGAAGAAACTCTACGATGCCAAAGGGAAGCTGACCGGTTTCTACCTCGACGACGGTCAGGTCATGCAGCAGCTGGATACGTCGATGCAGGGCTTTTCCGATTTCCTCAACTTGCGGCTGAAAAAAGACGGGACCCTGAGCGATTCGTCCCACACGCTCTATAATGAAGCGGGCTGGAGCCACCTGCTCGACTGGGCGGCCCGGCAGATACGCGATATTGCCGATCATATCGGCGACGGCGATATTTCCATCCATCCCATCCTCATGGGTCAGCAGGCGCCGTGCAGCTATTGCCCTTACCGGCCGGTCTGCCGGTTCGATGTCGCCGTTTCCGGCAATACGTATGACGCGGCGGGACGGGAAGATACAGACGAGATGATTCAAAAGATGTTTGATGAAGGAGATGACGAACATGGCCTGGACGAATGAGCAGCAGGCAGCCATCGACAGCCGGGGGCAGACGCTGCTCCTGTCGGCGGCGGCCGGTTCCGGGAAGACGGCTGTCCTGGTGGAACGCATCATCCGCCGCCTCCTGGACAAGGAATATCCCATTGATATTACGGAATTACTGGTCGTCACCTTTACCAAGGCCGCCGCGGCCGAAATGCGCGACCGCATCGGGATGGCCCTGATGAAGGCCTTGTCGGAAACGAAGGATCCCCGCGTCGAACGCCAGCTGGCCTTATTGCCATCGGCCCAGATTTCGACGCTCCATGCTTTTTGTCAGCATGTCATCCGTAAGTATTTCTATACCATCGACCTGGATCCGGCTTTTTCCATTGCCGGTGAAGAAGAATTGAACCTCTTGCGCCGCCAGGTCCTGGAAGACGTCTTCTTGTCTTACTATGAAGACGATGAGAAAGCGTCCATCCTCTATCCGCTGGCCGATATGTTTGGCAGCGACCGCGGCGATGACATCCTCATGGATACAGTGAGCCGCATGTATACCTATGCCCGCAGCCTGGCCTGGCCGGAACATTGGCTGAAAGAGGCGGCCCGGGCTTATGACGTGGCGCCGGACGCCGTCATCGACGATATGGTCTGGGCCGGCCCCATCAAGGATGCCGTCCGCCGTATCCTTGAAGAAGATGCCCGCCTCTATGACGGCGTGCTCTATCACCTGCGCCAGCGCGAAGCCTTTGCGCCGGCCTGCGATACCTTCGTGGCCGAACAGGCAGCTCTCCGGCAGGCCGCCCAGGCCTGGTCCTGGAATGATTTGAGCCGCTTTGTCCGGGCCATCGACTTCCCACGCCTGAAGTCACTGCGGAAATTATCGGATGACGATAAAGCCGTCTGGGAACGGTGCAAGAAAGTGCGCGACGATGTCAAGAAAGACGTGATCAAGACCTTGCAGGCCGTCTATTTCTCGACGACGCCGGAAGAATGGCTCGACGGCATGCGGGCCATGAAACCCGTCATGGATGGCCTGGTGACGCTGACCCTGGATTTTGCCAAAGCCTATGGGGCGGCGAAGAAGGAAAAGGGCTGGATCGATTTCAGCGACTTGGAACATTTCTGCCTGCAGATCCTCCTCGCCCCCGATGCCTCGCCGGAACATCCCGTGCCGTCGGCGGCAGCCGAAGAGCTGCGCAGCCAGTATGAAGAGGTCTTCATCGACGAATACCAGGATACGAACGGCGTCCAGGAACTCATTACCCGCCTCGTTTCCGGTGAGGACAACCGCTTCATGGTCGGCGATATCAAGCAGAGCATCTATCGCTTCCGCCTGGCCGACCCGACGCTGTTCCTGGAGAAATACCAGTCCTTCAGCCGCGATGAAAAAGCCGTGCAGCGTTGCATCGACCTGGGGCGGAATTTCCGCAGCGTTCCGGTCGTCCTCGACGCCGTGAACGCTGTCTTCTCGCGGGCCATGACGGCAGAAGCGGCCGGCATGGATTATGGGGAACGGGAAAAACTCTACGCCGGTCGTCAGGCTCCGGACGATGAACGCTGGATCGGCGGGCCTGTCGAAGTCGACATCGTGCCGACGTCGAGTGACGAGGAAGACGACGACGGCAGCACGGCCTTTGAAAAGGAATGCCGCTTCATTGCCGGCCGCATCGGCGAGCTCCTGGCCAGCGGCCGCATGGCAGCCCGCAAAGACGGCACGCTGGAGCCCTTGTCTTATCGCCATATCGTCGTCCTCCTGCGCTCTATGGCCGGCAAGGCCGACGTCCTCATCCAGGCCCTGCAGGAAGGAGGCATCCCGTCATATGCCGAACAGAGTGGCGGTTATTTTGCCGCCGTCGAAGTCCAGGTCATGCTGGCCCTCCTGCGCTGTATCGATAATCCCGAACAGGACCTGGCCATGGCGGCTGTCCTGCGGTCGCCTTTGGTCGGCCTGGATGAGACGGCTCTGGCCGGTGTCCGCCTGGCCGGTGACGGGACGCTGTGGCAGAACCTGCCGGCCTTTGTTGCTTCGCTGCCCGACGGCGTAGATGAAAAAGAGGACCTGCAACAGTTCATGGCCGCCTTTGATTCGTGGCGCACGTACAGCCGCCGCCACGGCGTGGCAGAACTCTTGCAGCGCCTGTATGATGATACGGCCTATGTCGACTTCGTCGGGGCCATGCCTGGCGGCGATGTGCGCCAGGCCAATCTGAAAGCCCTGTACGACCGGGCCCGGCAGTACGAAGAAGCCGGCTTCCGCGGCCTCTTCCGCTACCTGCAGCTCATGGATAAGATGAAAGAAGACTGCCTGGACCTGGCGCCGGCTAAAGTCGTCAGTGAAAAGGAAGACGTCGTGCGCATCATGAGTATCCATAAGAGCAAAGGCCTGGAATTCCCCGTCGTCTTCGTCGCCGATATGGGCAAGGCCTTTAACCGCCGCGACACGCAGGACCAGATACTCTTTCACAATCGCCTGGGCATCGGTCTCAAGCAGTACGACCCGGAATGGCGCATGTCCTATCCGACGCTCATCTGGAGTGGTATCGCCGCCCAGCTGCGCTGGGAAGGGACGGCCGAAGAAGAGCGCATACTCTATGTCGCCATGACCCGCGCCAGGGACCAGCTCATCCTGACGGGCCACAGCAGCCACATCGACCGTGACTGGCAGCGCTGGACGAGCCGCCTCAATCCGGCTCAGGCCAAATCGTATTTCGACTGGGTCATGCCGGCCGCCCTGGCCCCCTTCGGGGCCAAGGCCGATGCTGATTATGCCCGTCCCGGTGCGGCCTGGCAGGATGCAATCTGGCAGGTGCGCATCGCCAGGGCCGTCCCGGCAGGGACTGTTGAAGAAGGCGCCTATGATGGGGAACCGCGGCTGGAAGCCCTGCGGCGCGGCGACTTGACCGGCACGCCTGTCCCGTCCTGGCTGGACGAACAGTTATCCTGGCAGTATGCCTATCCCCAGGCTGTCCGGACAGCGGCCAAGTTTTCCGTATCCGAAGTCAAGCGGCGATATCAGGAACTGCACAGCGATGAACTGCAAGATGAAGCCGCACTGTCTGTCCCGGCTGCGGCCGTCATCCCGACGGCGCCCGGTGAGGACGATGCCTTTGCCGCCCTGCCGCCCTGGCTGGCCGGAGAAGAAGCGGCTGTCAGCGGAGCTCAGCGCGGGACGGCCCTGCACAAGGCCTTACAGTATATCACGCTGGCTGCCAATCAGACGACGGCGACTTTGCGTCGTGAAATCGACGCCTTTGTCCGCCAGGGCCTGTTGAGCCGGGAAGAGGCCAAGCTGGTCTATGTGCCGGTCCTGGCAGCTTTCTGTCAGTCCGATATAGGCCGGCGCATGGCCGAATCGCCGGAGCTGCATCGCGAATATCCCTTCACTGTCCTGTTAGCTGGCGGCGATCCTCTGCCTGAGACAGAAACGGGCGAACAGATTTTGATCCAAGGGGTCATCGACTGCCTTTTCCGCGAAGATGATGCCTGGATCCTCGTCGATTATAAGTCGGACCGGCTGGAGACGGCAGACGCCTTCCGCAGCCGCTATGCCGTCCAGCTGGCGTTATATAAGCGGGCTGTCGAACAGATTACGCACCGGCCCGTCGAAGAAACGTACATTTATAGCTTACATCTACAACAAGAAATCAGACTATAAAAACTGTAAGGAGGTTTTCTCATGGGAGTTTTTGATGTGGTCGGCCCTGTCATGATCGGGCCGTCCAGTTCCCACACGGCAGGTGCCGCCCGGATTGGCCTCATGGCCCGGGAAATCCTGAAAGATGAACCGAAAAAGGCGGTCATCACTGTCTATGGTTCTTTTGCCAAGACCTATAAGGGTCACGGTACGGACCGGGCCCTCGTCGCCGGCCTGCTCGGCTTTTCTGCCGACGATGTCCGCCTGCGCACGTCCTTTGCCATTGCCGCAGACCAGGGCCTGGCTATTGAATTCCACCGGTCCGATGAAGAAGTGGACCATCCCAACACGGTACGCATCGCCATGACCGGCGCGTCTGGCCGGAAGATGGAAGTCCTCGGCGTCTCCCTGGGTGGAGGTAAAATCGAAATCCGCGAAATCAACGGAGCAGAAGTGGCCCTGAATGGGGAAGAACATACACTGATTACGGTCCACAGGGACCAGCCGGGCATCATCGCCCAGGCGACGACGGTCCTGGCCATCGGTCATATCAATGTATCGAATATGCGCGTCTTCCGCAGTGCTAAGAACGAAACAGCCGTCATGATCGTCTGCACGGACAGCCCTGTTCCCAATGAAATCGTCCACATGATACAGAATATTACAGCCATTGAAAGCGTCGTCACGCTGCTGCCACTCTAGGAGGAATAAGATGTATAAATATGAATATAAGACCCTTCATGACTTATTGGCCCTGGCAGAAAAAGAAAAGACGACTCTGTCAGACATCGTCGTGCGTCATGAAGTAGAGTCGTCAGAAGAACTGGAAGAAAAAGTACGGGCCATCATGGCCAGCCGTCTCGATGTGTTCCAGGAATCCATCGATGCCGGCATGAAGGACCCGGGGAAATCGGTCAGCGGCCTCGTCGGCGGCGATGCCCATAAACTGGCTGAAAAGGCGCCGAATTTACTGGGCCCCTTGGCGCATAAGGCGGCTGTCTATGCCCTGGCCGTCAGTGAAGCCAATGCCAAGATGTTCAAAATCGTCGCCTGCCCGACAGCCGGTTCCTGCGGCATCGTGCCGGCCGTCATGATGGCCGCTGCCGAAGAAATGCAGACGCCCCGTCCCGTACTGGTCGATGCTTTGTTCACGGCAGCAGGTATCGGCGCCGTCGTTTCCCGCAATGCCTCTGTCGCCGGTGCCGTCGGCGGCTGCCAGGCCGAATGTGGGACGGCTGCGGCTATGGCGGCAGCGGCCGTGGCCGAAATGGCCGGCGGCGATAACGATACGATCCTCCAGGCCTTTGCCCTGTGCATGAAAAACACGCTGGGCCTGGCCTGCGATCCTGTAGCGGGCCTGGTCGAAGTGCCCTGTGTCAAGCGCAATGCCGTCTTTGCCGTTGAAGCCCTGGCGGCTGCTGAAATGGCCCTGGCCGGCATCAAGAGCGTCATCCCGCCAGATGAAGTCATTGCGGCCATGGCGGAAATCGGCCGCCTCATGCCAGTCGCCCTGAAAGAAACCTCCGATGGCGGCCTGGCCCGGACCGAAACGGGGAAGGCCATCGCCGCTCGATTAGAAAAAGCGATGGAAGAGTGAGGCTGCCTTTTACGCCTCCCCGTCCTGGAGTCCCGGCTGGTTCTGTGCCAGTGCCGGCTGGCCTTCGAGACGGCGGTATATCATACGGCACAGGCTGGCAGAAACGGGAGCATCCTTGGGCTGGCAGGCGAATTCGAGGATCAGTTCAGCTTCAAAACGGTTTAATTCTACCCAGCGTACCTTCAATGTAGTCATCCCTTTGCGGTTAATATAGTGCGTTCCATTCTCCTTTATTCTACTATACCGTCCTGCCTTTTACAAGGCGCGCCGAAGGCGCTGTGATTTGACAATTTCCCTATTTATTGATATGATATATCCCGTCAATTGAACAGGCGATGAGATTCAGTGAATCCCTCCGGCACGAACCCTGAGGGCTAAAAAGTCTATCGTCATGATAGTGGAGAGGGGCTTCGCGTTCGCGGCGCCCCTTTTTGGTTGCCCAGAGCTGGCTTATTTATGTTATAATGAAGCTGAATATAACGAAAAGGGGGGATTCGATGAGTACCTTACCGATTACGTCCTATCGATGGCCTCGCTTTTTTTCCTTGATGGATACCTTGAAGATACAGCGGCCTCAGGAGGAATATGGCCGCGCCGTCCAGGCTTATTTCCACAGCCTCTTTCCTCATCGGCAGTGGAGTGTCTTCCAGGACCCGGACGGGACGCCGCTGGCAGTGGACGTAGAGCTCTTATATCCTACGGTAGAAGAACCCTTCTATCTCCTTCATACCATCGGCATGAGTGCCGCTCCCATGCATTACCCGGCTGGCGAATTTGTGACCGGGAAAGAAGGCTACGGCGAACTCTGCCTCATCCTGCCGGCTGATTGGCCCTTCCGCAAGGACCGGGATATTTCCCTAAACGACGAAGAAGCCTGGCCCATCTGGCTGCTCATGGAGCTGGGGCGGTTCCCGCACGTCCATGATGTGTGGATGTCCTATGGCTTTCTCCTGCCCAACTCGGAAAGCCATGAGCCTTTTGCCAGGGATACGGCCCTGTCCGGCCTGGTCATCGTCCAGTTTGAAGGTCAGCTGGGCGGCGTTTCCATGGCCGATGGTACGACGGTGGAACTTCTCATGCCCATCCTTTTATATAAAGAAGAAATGGATTTGTGCAGCGACATCGGCGTCGACGCCCTTGTCGATGCTGTCGTCGATGAATGTGGCGGGTCTTTCCTGCTCAACAAGGACAGGCCGAACGTGGCCCTGGAAGACTGGTTCTTCGACGACATCCCTTAACTAGGCAGAAAGGAGATTTTCAGTATCGTGATTACCAGTACGACGACCCTGGTCCCGGATAATCCGGCCGCAGCCTACGCTGCTTATCGGCAGGCTGCGTCGGCTGTTTTCCTGGCGGGAACGCAGGGCTTGAAATATAAAAAAGACCATTATGACCTGGCTGTCGATTTGTCGAAAGCCGGGATGCAGTATATCGAAGAACGGGAAGACGACATCGTCATCGGCGCCATGACACCGCTTTGGCAGATCAAGATTTCCCCGGTCATCCAGGAGTTTGCCGGCGGAGCCATCAGCAAGGCCATCAGTGACGTAGCCGATAAAAACGTCCAGCGCTACGGCACGCTGGGCGGCGTCATTTCGGGGAAAGCGCCTTTTTCCGTCCTCCTGCCGATCCTCCTGTCCCTCCACGTCGATGTACAGCTGCAGGATAAAGGCTGCATGAGCCTGGATGACTATTTGTATTGCCCGCCCATGGGCGAACTGGTAACGGGTATTTCCATTGCCAAAGAAGCCGTCTATACGGCCTATAAAGCCTATCGCAAGCTGCCGGCAGATGAACCGTATCTGGTCGGTGCCGTCGCCATGCGGGAAGATTCGTGGTGCATCGTCGTCGGCGGCCGTCCCGGCCTGGCTGCCATTGCCCGCTCGGCCAGTGAAGAACTGACGGAAAAGGGCATGGCCGTCAAAGAAAATGTGGCCCATCTGGCCAGTGAAGAACTCGATTTCGGCAATTTCGGCACCTGCTCCGAAGAAGAACGGCGGGCCCTGACCATCGATATGGTCCGCGGCCTCATCAAATCGGCCTGGAAAGGCTATAATCGTTATGTTGTGAAGAAGTGAATTCCAGAAGGGGGTACTTTCATGTTTGAAGATAATCGTTGGCGACGTATGTTGAAACCCGGCATTACGGCTATTGTCGGTGCCGGTGGCAAGACGACCGTATTGGAACGGCTGGGGACTTACGGCCACGGCGGTCATCTGCCGATTATGGTCAGCAGCATCGTTCCCATGGACAGCACGCGTGTCGATAATGTCGAACCCTTTGACGTCATCTGCACGGAAGATATGGAAAAGGGCGAAGCCTTCTGCGCCGAACGCATTGCCGCCGGCCACGTCCCGGCGTGGTTCGCCGGCCTCGACGACCAGGACCGCTATATCGGCCTCGACCCCAAGGTCATCGATGACATCAAGATGCGCCACCCGGCCTGGTACATCCTCATCGAAGGCGATGCAGCCGGCAATAAGTGGCTCAAGGCCCCGCTGGCAGACGATGTGCCCCTGCCGGCTTCCTGCGATACCGTCATCGGTGTCCTCAATTTACAGATGCTGGGCAACGTCATCAGCGCCGAAAAAATCGAAGGCGTCGAAACGGCAGCGGCCATCATGGGCCGTCCTTGCGGCGCTGTCATCACGCCGGCCATGCTGGCCAAGCTCATCAAGCATCCGCGGGGACTGTTCCGCGGCGTGCGCTGCCCGCGGATCCTCTTCTGCACGGGCTATAATGCCGTCCAGCACCGCATGACCGAAGCCCTCCTCGACGATTTGGAAGACTTCGACCTGACGGCCAGCGTCCTGGCCGATGGCTATCGGGAAACGTGTACGATACGCCAGTATATTCACTATGGTAATGTCAAAAAGAAACGGATGTAAGCAAAAATGAAACAAAAAGGCAGACTGTTTTTGGGATGTATCTTACTTTTCTTCCTGGCTTCGCTGGGGCTTTTCCTGAATTTCGACCGCGACCGCGTCATGGCAGCGGCCGAAGCCCGGCATATCCCGGTGCCGCAAGTCCTGTCCAACAAACCCGATGTGGCCTTGATAGGCGATGATTTCTCCCTGCCTCCTGTCGATAATGATAAACCGGTGTACGATAAATATACGACCCGGCAGCGTCAGGAAAAGGGCCTGCCCACGACATACGGCAAGACGCGGGATTATTATTATGGTGACAACGTCGTCTATCTGACCTTTGACGACGGCCCGAACGATAAGAATACGTCGCGCATCCTGGATATCCTGAAAAAGGAAAACATCCATGCTACCTTCTTCCTGACCGGCCAGAATGTCGTCCGCTACCCTGATGTGGTCAAGAAAATCTACCAGTCTGGCAATGCCATCGGCGTCCATTCGTATACGCATGATTATAAGAAAATATACGTTTCGCCCAAGGCCTACACGGACGAACTCTTGCAGACAGAAGAAGAAATTTATAAGATTCTCGGCGTCCGGCCCATCATTTCCCGCGCCCCTGGCGGTACGGAAGGGCACTTCACCAAGGACTTCTGGACGGCTATCAACAACATCGGCTATATCGAAGTCGGCTGGAATGCCTTGACCGGCGATGCTGACGGGACGGGCAAGACAGCCGATAAAGAAGTGGAAAACATTAAGCAGCAGCTGCAATTGCGGCCCTATCTCCATCGCCATCTGGTCATCCTCATGCACGATGCCTATGGCCACGGTGCGACCGTCGACGCCCTGCCGGACATCATCCATCTCCTGAAAGGGCAGGGCTATACGTTCCGCGGCGTCACGACAGCCATTCCGCCTTCTTGGTAAAAGCATAGATGATATGCGAAAATAGTATACAATATATCCGCCAGTAAAACGATTGTCCACGGGGATTCTCATATCTATACAGAGAATCCCTGCTTTTTTACCTTGACAATTATTTCCCCGGGGTATACAATGACGACAACGAATTTTTAAATGTTGCACAAGGAGATTCCTATGAACACGTCATTCTTACATCAGGTAATTGAATACGTCTTTACTTATTTTAGCTGGGGCTACCTGTATTTTAGCGCTGGTTATTTTTGCTACGACGAATTCAATAAAACCGATGTAAGCATGAGAAGACTTCCACCTTTTCCGTGCCAGCCGGCTATGGCTGCCTAAACAAGACGCGAGGAAAAGGCGATAAACGAGAATCTTAGAAGCAGGCTCATGTGAGCCTGCTTTTTTTGTTGCTGGAATGGAGGAAAAAGTTATGATCATTGTATTGAAAGCAAACACACCGAAAGAAGAAGCGAAAAAATTAGTCGATGCCATCAAGGCCAAGGGCCTGCAAGTCGATATCAGTAAAGGCGCCCGCCAGACTGTCATGGGCCTCGTCGGCAATACGGAAGTCGTCGATGTCGAACAGATACAGAGCTATGAATGTGTCGACAAGGTCATGCGCGTCGAAGTCCCGTACAAACGGGCCAGCCGGGCGTTCCATCCCCAGGATTCGGTCATTCCCGTCGGCAACAGCGGCGTGACCATTGGCGGCAAGAAACTGGCCGTCATCGCCGGTCCCTGCTCCATTGAAACGCCGGACCAGATCGAAGGCGTCGCCTGCGACGTCGCCAAGGCCGGTGCCAACATCCTCCGCGGCGGTGCTTTCAAGCCGCGTACTTCGCCGTACTCCTTCCAGGGTTTAGGCAACAAGGGCCTCGACATGCTCCGCGACGCCGGTCGCAAGGCGAAACTGCCGGTCATTACAGAAATCATGTCGGCCGACAAACTGCCGGTCTTCCTCGAAGATGGCGTCGACATCATCCAGATCGGGGCCCGGAACATGCAGAACTTCGACCTCCTCAAAGCCGTCGGTAAGACGCACAAGCCGGTCCTGCTCAAGCGGGGCCTGAGCGCGACCATCGAAGAATGGCTCATGTCGGCTGAATACATCATGGCCGAAGGCAACCACAACGTCATCCTCTGTGAACGGGGAATCCGGACGTTTGAAACGTACACCCGCAACACCCTCGACTTGAGTGCCGTCCTGGCCGTCAAACGCCAGAGCCACCTGCCCATCGTCGTCGACCCGAGCCATGCGACGGGCAAGCGCTGGATGGTAGCTGACTTGGCCAAAGCCGCTGTAGCAGCCGGGGCTGATGGCTTGATGATCGAAGTCCACAACAACCCGGACAAGGCTTGGTGCGACGGGGCTCAGTCGATTACGCCGGCTATGTTCGCCGACCTCATGGATTCGCTCCGCAAACTGGCACCCGTCGTCGGCCGGGAAATATAAGGGATACAGGGGGAGACAATCATGGATAAGGAAGCTAGTGGTTTTAATACGAAACAGACTGTGGCCATTGTCGGCCTGGGCCTCATCGGCGGTTCCTATGCCCGCGGCCTGCGGCGCATCGGCGTCGGACATATCATCGCCATCGATCCCGATAAAAAAGCCCTCCAGCAGGCTAAGCAGGAAGGCATGGTCGATGAAATCTATACGGCTGGCAGTAAGGCATTGAAGCAGGCGGATCTGGTCATCTTTTGTACGGCCGCCGATGTGATGATACGGTTCCTGGCAGAGAATAAAGCCTTCTTTGCACCGGGGGCGGTCTTGACGGACGTAGCCGGTATCAAAGGAGATACGGCGACGGCCATTGCCGCTCTTCTCCCGGAAGGCGTCGATTTCGTGCCCGGTCACCCCATGGCAGGCCGTGAAGGCCGGGGGTATGCCATGGCCAGTGCCGATATATTCAACGGTGCCAATTATATACTCGTCCCCATGGCGGGCAACGACGAAGACCATATCCGGGCTGTGAAGGATATGGCCATGGCCCTGGGCTGTTCCCACGTCGTCCGCGTGACGCCGGAAGACCACGACCGCTTCATCGCTTATACCAGCAGCCTGCCCCATGTCCTGGCGACGGCCCTGGTCAACAGCGAATCCATGAATACGCTGACTAAGTATTTTGTAGCCGGCAGTTTCCGCGATGGGACGCGGGTTGCCGACATCAATGCGCCGCTGTGGACCAAGCTGTTCTTATCCAATAAAGACAACCTCTTGTATGAAATCAACCGCTTCAGCGCAGCCCTGCAATCTTTCTCGACCATGCTGGCCGAAGAAGATGCCCAAGGGATGACCCGTTTTTTACAGCAAGCCGCTATGCGGAGAAGGGAATTAGTTCATGAAACACATTCACGTTGATTTAGGAAAAGACTCTTATGATATCCATATTGAAAATGGCCTTCTCGACCGGGCTGGCGATTATATCCGCAACCTGACGAAATCGCGGACCCTGGCCGTCATTACCGACTCGAACGTCGATGCCCTCTACGGACAGCGGCTGGAAACGGCCCTGACCGGCGCCGGCTTCCGCGTCCACCGCCTGGTCTTCCCGGCTGGGGAGGAACATAAATGCGCGGCGACGCTCCTCGACCTCTATCAGCAGCTCTCTGATTCCGGCATTACCCGCAGCGACTACGTCATCACCTTCGGCGGCGGCGTCACTGGCGACCTCGGCGGCTTCGCGGCAGCGACCTTCCTGCGCGGCATTCCCTTTATCCAGATTCCGACGACGATCATTTCCCAAGTCGACAGCAGTGTCGGCGGCAAAGTCGGCATCGACCTTCCCAGCGGCAAGAATCAGGCCGGCAATTTCTACCAGCCTAAAGGCGTCCTCATCGACCCGACCCTTTTACAGACCTTGCCCAAGCGCTTCATCCATGACGGCATGGGCGAAGTCATCAAATACGGCTGCATCCGCGACCTGGCCCTCTTTGAACTCTTAGAGAAACTCGATGATCAGTCTATCTTCGAGCATTGGGAAGAAATCATCGAACGCTGCTGTAAGAGCAAGGCCGACCTCGTCGAACGGGATGTCCTCGATATGGGCGAGCGCATGATCCTCAACTTCGGCCATACCATCGGCCACGCCATCGAAGGCTGTTACGGCTTCGGCCACTACACCCACGGCGAAGGCGTCGCTGCCGGCATGTCCATGCTGACCGGCGTCACCGAAGCCATGGGGCTGACGAAAGCCGGGACGACGGCGCGGCTGCGCAAGGTTCTCGAACAGTACGGACTGCCCACTGATGTCGATGCGTCGGCCGAAGACCTCATCCCTTACATCAGCAACGATAAGAAGATGCGCGGCAATCACATGACTCTCATCATCCTCAAAGAAATCGGCAAGGGCCGCCTGCTGCCGCTGGCTGCGGAAGACCTGCCGAAATACATCCGAAAGAAGGACGCCCAATGAATGTCATCATTACACCACATACCTTACAAGGGACGGTAGAAGCGCCCTCTTCCAAAAGCATCGGCCACCGCGACCTCATCTGCGCGGCCCTGGCCGAAGGGGAAAGCCTGGTCGACAACATTTCCTTATCCCAGGACATCGAAGCGACGTGTGATATCCTGCGGGCCTTAGGTGCCGCCATTACACCTGTCGTATCGCCTCATCCCGGACGGGCTGCCTATCGCGTCCAAGGCGGCTTGAAGCCTCAGGGTCAGCCGCTGGCCGTCGATGCCAATGAATCGGGATCGACCTTGCGCTTTCTCATTCCCGTCGCCATCCTCAGCGGCAATAAGGTTACTTTTTCCGGCAAAGGCCGCCTGGCCAAACGGCCGTTGACGCCGTATTATGAACTCTTTGATGAAAAGGGCATCACTTATGAAACGACGGAAGGCGCCCTGCCCCTGACCGTATCGGGGACCTTGCAGCCCGGGACGTATTCCCTGGCCGGCGATGTCAGTTCCCAGTTCTTCACGGGCCTGCTCATGACCTTGCCCCTTCTCGACGGCGACTCGGTCCTGCGCAGTACGACACCGCTGGAATCGGCCAGCTACGTCGACATGACCATCGACTGCCTGCGCCAGCACGGCATCGTCATCGATAAAGAATGGGACGGCTCCTACCGGATTCCCGGCAACCAGCACTATCGGCCAGGGACCTACGTCGTCGAAGGCGATTATTCCCAGGCCGCTTTCTGGCTCTCTGCCGGCAGCCTGGGCCGGGCTATCTGCTGCACGGGTCTGCGGTCGAAATCGTCCCAAGGCGACGAAGTCATCGTCGCCCTCATCCGCGACATGGGCGGCCAGGTCGAAGGCAAGACGGAATTGACGGCCTGCCCGTCGGAACTGGTTGGCCGGGTCATCGACGTCGAAGACTGCCCGGACCTGGTCCCGGTCCTGACCGTCCTGGCATCCTGTGCCAAAGGCATTACCCGCATCATCCATGCCGGCCGGGTGCGGCTGAAAGAATGTGACCGCCTGCACGCCATGGCTACAGAGCTCAACAAAATCGGCGGCGACGTCGAAGAAGAGGCAGAAGGCCTCATCATCCACGGCGTCGGCCGCTTTACAGGCGGTACGGTCAGCGGCTGGAACGACCATCGAATCGCCATGGCCCTGGCCGTCGCATCCCAGCGCTGCAGCCAGCTGCTGCGCATCGAAGGCGCTGAATGTGTCCGCAAATCGTATCCGGAATTCTGGCAGGATTTCCAGGCCTTAGGCGGCATCATCCAAAAGGAGGGGGAGTAAAATGAATACCTTTGGAAAAACGATCAGCCTTACGATTTTCGGTGAATCTCACGGCCTTTCTATCGGCGCCGTCCTCGACGGCCTGCCGTCGGGCGAGGCCATCGACTGGGACGCCGTCCGGACCGAAATGGCCCGCCGCGCGCCGGGGAAGAATAAAATGTCCACGGCCCGCTCGGAAAAAGATGCCTTTGAAGTGCAAAGCGGCTTTTTCAACGGCCATACGACGGGGACGCCGCTGTGCGCTATCATCCGCAACAGTGATCAGCACTCGCGGGATTACGACCAGCTGCGCCACATCATGCGGCCTGGCCATGCCGATTATTCCGGCAAGATACGCTATGGCGGCTTCAACGATTACCGCGGCGGCGGCCACTTCTCAGGCCGTCTGACGGCGCCCCTGGTCTTTGCCGGTGCCGTCGCTTCGCAGATACTGGCCCGCCACGGCATCACTGTAGGCTCCCATATCCTGCGCCTGGCCGGCATCGCCGACAAGCCCTTTGATGCTGCCGGGGAAACAGCAGAAACCCTGCAGGCGCTGAAAAAAGAAACACTGCCCGTCCTCGATAAGGCCCAGGCCGGCCCGATGGAAGAAAAAATCCTGGAGGCCAAGAACGACCTCGATTCGGTCGGCGGCGTCATCGAATGTATGGTGACAGGTCTTCCTGCCGGAATCGGTGACCCGTTCTTCGACTCCGTCGAAAGCCAACTCAGTCACATGATGTTCTCCGTACCGGCCGTCAAGGGCATCGAATTCGGCGACGGCTTCGCCCTGGCAGACCTCCGCGGCTCCCAGGCCAACGACGCCTTTTATTACGATGGCGATGCCGTCAAGACCCGGACCAACCACAACGGAGGCATCAACGGCGGCATCACCAACGGCATGCCTGTCGTCTTCCGCCTGGCCGTCAAGCCGACGGCGTCGATTAGCCAGAAACAGGAAACCATCGACACGGACACGAAGGAAAACTGCGACCTCGTCATTAAGGGCCGCCACGATCCCTGCATCGTCCAGCGCGCCATTCCCGTCGTCGAAGCGGCCGCTGCCTGGGCTATCCTCGACGTCTGCTTGTCAGAGAAAGGGCGGTGCTGGTAATGGATGCGTCTGAAGATATGCCATTGAACATCGCCTGTTTCGGCCAGCCCGGATCGTATACGTATGAAGCCATGAAGTCTTATTTTGCCGGCAAGAATATTTCGCCTGCTTATGGCTCTCACTTTGAAGACGTCGTTCAGGCTGTCGCTACCCGTCAGGCTCGTTACGGCGTCCTGCCCATCGAGAATTCATCGACTGGCGGCATCACCGATGTATACGACCTCATCCACCGCTACGATTGCTGCGTCGTCGGCGAAAAATACGTCAAAGTAGAGCATTGCCTCTTGACCCTGCCAGGGACGAAACTCGAAGACATCCGCGAAGTCTATTCTCATCCGCAGGGACTCAACCAGTGCCGGAGTTACCTCAAACACCACGGCGAATGGCAGCTCCACCCCTATTTCAGTACCTCTCAGAGTGCCGAACAGGTTCAAAAAATGGGGGACCCCCATATCGCTGCCATTGCCAACAAGACGGCAGCTGATATGTACGGCCTTGATGTCCTGGTGGAACATATTAACGATAATACCATGAATTATACGCGGTTCTTCATCATCGCCGCCGATATGGAACAGTCCCCAGAGGCCGACAAGATCACCCTGGTCCTGACGACACAGCACCGGCCAGGCGCCTTGTATCACGTCCTGGGCTACTTCTTCTATAACGGCATGAACATGACTCATCTGGAATCGCGGCCCCTCAAGGGCCGGCCCTTTGAATACTTCTTCCACATCGATGTCATGGGCAACCTGCGCAATCCGGCGACAACCCGGGTCCTGCATAACCTGGCAGAACACTGCAATTATTTTAAAATCTTAGGGAATTACGTATCCGATCAAGGAGGGAATGTAGATGAAATTAGGCGTCATCGGGGCTAAGTTAGGCCATACGGCTTCCCCGGCAATCCACGAAAAATTATTCAAAATCTTACAGGTCGAGGGGCAGCATCAGTACGGCGTCCTGGAAATGGACCGCAACGATATCCCCAATGAACTTCAACGCCTGCGCGACGAAGGGTATACGGGAGCCAATGTCACCATTCCCTACAAACTCGATGTCATGCCGTACTTGACGGATATTTCCCGCGAAGCCCGCATCATCGGTGCCGTCAATACCATCCACTTCACGGACCACGGCACTTTCGGCTATAATACGGACTACGGCGGATTCGGCCGCTCCCTGGACCATGCCGGAATCGGCGTCAAAGAGAAGGACTGCGTCGTCCTCGGTTCCGGCGGCGGTGCCCGAGCCATCATCCAGTACCTGGCCGACAGCGGTGCCAAGTCGATTACCGTCGTATCCCGCCATCCTCACTCGAAGACGGAATTCGACGCCTTCACCAAGACCGTCGGTGCCGATACTATCGACTATCAGGACTTTGAACATTCTCAGGGCGGCGACGTCCTGGTCAACTGCACGCCCGTTGGCATGTTCCCCGACGTCAATGGCTGTCCCGTATCGGAACGGATCATCGCCACTTTCCCAGCCGTCGTCGACATCGTCTACAACCCGAAAGACACGCAGATACTGCAGGCCGCCCGCCGTCACGGCGCCAAGACCCTAAACGGCATGTACATGCTCGTCGCGCAGGCCATTGGATCAGAAGAAATCTGGATGGGCCGGGACATCCCGTTCTCGGTCATCGAACAAATCGCTAAGGAGATGGAACACTACTATGAATAATAAACAGAACATCATCATCATCGGCATGCCCGGCAGCGGCAAGACCACTTTCGGCAAAGCCCTGGCACAGCGCCTGGGCCGCGATTTCTACGACGCCGACGACGTCATCGTCGAACAAGAAGGCAAGACCATCCCGGAACTCTTCGCCGTCAGTGAAGACTGCTTCCGCGATGCCGAAGTCCGGGCCAGCCAGTCCCTGGCAGAAAAGTCAGGCATCGTCGTAGCCTGCGGCGGCGGCGTCGTCAAACGCTCGGAAAACATGGACATCGTCAAGAAGACCGGCACAGTCTTCTTCCTCGACCGCTCACCAGATGACATCGTCAGCGACGTCGACGTATCGACGCGGCCCTTGCTGAAAGACGGCAAACAGAAAGTCTACGACCTCTATGACGAACGCATTGCCCTCTACCGCAATGCCGCCGACTACCGCGTCCCTAATAACAAGACTATCGAAGAAGTACTCGATGCCTTTGAAGAACTCATAAAAGATATAGACTGAAAAAAAGGTCCTGTCGCATAATGACAGGACTTTTTGAGTATTCCGTTTGTAGTTTTTAGAGATAGACAAATGAGATTTGCTGAAGTATGTGAAAATAATGTGTAATGAAGGGCTTGTCGTTTTGCGGCAAGCCCTTTTACTGTATACTGCATGGCTATCACTTATTATTGAAAACATGCATAATGACATAGATTTTATCTTTATGACTTTTTGACCTATATAGAGGGTATACGAAAAAATATTAGGTATTACGAACTTTATCCAGGACAAAATTTTTGAATTCCTGCACGACAGGCGGGACATATTGGTTCTTATTTGAAATCATATAGAACTTCCGCTCGTATGAGGGATAGGCAATGGGCAGAATCTTTACGTCCAGCTGCAAGAGCATGTCCATGAAGGGGACGACGGCGATGCCGAAGTTTTGTGCTACCAGTCCGGCGATGACTTGGTCTTCAGAAACTTCATAGGCGATTTTTGGATTCGCGCCGATTTCAGCGAACATGTGAGCGACGATGGGGCGCAGGCCCGATGTCTTATCGAAGAAGATATAAGGATAATCCAGGGTATCACGTAAATCGACGATATATTTTTTGGCTAAAGGATGGTCGTTGGGAACGATTAAGACCAGTTCTTGCTTAGAAACGGCTGTCGCTTCAAATTGGGACATGACCATCGGCCGCGAGGCAAAGACCAGGTCGAAAGCGCTTTCAGCCAGGGACTTCAGCAAGCTGTTGGTCAGGTCGACGTGGAAGGTGAACTGGATGTCCCTGTCGGGATGAACATTTTTAAAGGCCGCTGCCAGCTCTGGTACGTAGTGTACCCCTAGAGTCCGCAGGCAGCCGATGCGGATGATGCCGTTGCCGCGGGCGCCGTTCTTGATGGTTTCGATGCCGTTGTCCAAGATGTTCAATGATGAGTTCACGCTGGCAAAGAACTGTTTTCCAAAGCTGGTCAGTTCCGTTCCGCGTGGGCCTTTTTCAAATAAGACGACGCCGAGTTCCTTTTCCAGCTGCGAAATGGCATGACTCAGACTGGGCTGTGTGATACACAGCAGCTCTGCTGTTTTGGTGTAGTGCTTGATCTGGGCTAATTTGACGAAATATCTGAGGTGGGAAAGATTCATAGCGGACCTCCTGTCATATTTTTCACGGTGTACTATTACATTTAGTTACATATAGCTTTATTTTACCATTTATCATAGCTTTGGTCTATGGAAACATGAAAATTATTGATTTGTTAAATAATTCACGATACGGTACCATAGAGCCATGGAAGGACAGGGGCTTCTGAAAGGAAACCGCAGTCCCGACGCTATTGTTCATTTTTACACTTACTTATGAAAAGGAAGCGTTTATTCGTGCATATTTCAGGAACTACCCGGCTGTTAGGCCTTATCGGTACGCCAGTCGGTCATTCTAAATCTCCGCAGATGTATAATTACTGCTTTCAGAAATTCAATCAGGATTTCGCTTATTTTGCTTTTGACGTTACAGAAGAAAATACGGAAAAAGCCATCAATTCGCTGAAACTTCTGAATTTCCGCGGTGCCAATGTCACGATGCCGTTGAAAAATGCAGTCATTCCGTTCCTCGATAAGCTTTCGCCAGCAGCTAAAGCTATCGGAGCTGTCAACACCATCGTCAACGATGATGGCGTCCTGACCGGACATATTACCGATGGAGCTGGATACACGTTGAACTTGAAGGCTGGCAGCGTTTCGGTAAAAGATAAAAAGATTACCTTAGTCGGTGCCGGCGGCGTCGCTTCGGCCATTATGATCCAATGCGCTTTGGAAGGTGTCCGTGAAATCGCCGTATTCAATTTGAAAGATGCTTTTTGGCCGCGGGCTGAAGCCAATTTAGAGGCCATCCGCCAGGCTGTTCCCAGTATCAAAATCACCTTGAATGATTTAGCCGATACAGAATTGCTCAAAAAGGAAATTGCTGAAAGCGATATCCTTTCCAATGCGACCCGCCTCGGCATGGCTCCGCTGGAAGATAAGAGCATCATCGATGGCCTCGATGTCCTTCGTCCGGACCTCATCGTAACTGATGTCGTTTATATGCCGGCTGAAACGAAGTTGCTCAAACAGGCAAAAGAGGCAGGCTGCCGTACTTTTGAAGGCCTGGGCATGCTTCTTTACCAGGGCGCTGAAGCCTACCGCTTGTATACCGGCGAAACGATGCCTGTCGATGAAATCAAAGAGTTGCTTTATAAATAAGTTTTATACATAGGAAACTATGAAATTTATATACATATAATATTAAGGAGTGTATCTATTATGTCTAAAAAATCCCCGATTACTGTAAGCTCTTGGACCCTTGGTGACCAGTGCACTTTCGAAGAACGCGTCAGCGCTGCTAAAGAAGCCGGTTTTGAAGGTATCGGCCTCCGTGCTGAAACGTATGTCGATGCCTTGGCTGAAGGCCTTCATGATGAAGATATCCTGGCTATCCTCAAAAAATATGACATGAAGGTTACAGAAGTCGAATACATCACCATGTGGGCAGAAGACCATCGTTCATATGAACAGAAATATAAAGAACAAATCTGCTTCCATATGTGCGACCTCTTCGGCGTACAGCATATCAACATCGGCTTGATGGAAAAATATTCTGTTGAACATACGGCACAGAAGCTGAAAGAACTCTGCCAGCGTGCTGGTAAATACATTATCGGCGTAGAACCGATGCCGTACTCGGGTATTCCCGATGTAAAGACCGGCTGGGCTGTCGTCAAAGGCTGCGGCTGCGATAATGCAAAACTTATTCTTGACAGCTGGCACTGGATCCGCGCTAATCAGTCCTATGATCCGTCCTATCTGGCTGATATCCCGTCTGATAAAATCATTTCCATCCAGATCAACGACGTTCAGCAGCATCCCTATGCACCGACGATCCTTCGCGACGAATCCATGCACGACCGCATGGTTCCGGGCACAGGTTACGGTGATACAGCAGGCTTCGTAAAGATGATCCGCGATAAAGGTATTGAACCGAAAGTCTGCGGCGTTGAAGTCATCAGCGATGTCATCATTGCGAAAGGCGTTAAAGAAGCAGCCAAAGAAAACTTTGAAGGCACAAAGAAAGTCTTGGAACAGGTTTGGCCTGAAATCCTCGGTTAATCAATAAATAGGTCGTATTGAAAGGAGTCTTATCATGGAAGCAAGAATTGATGGTCACACACAGTTATTTGGTTTATTCGGTTCCCCGGTCGGTCATTCCGGCTCGCCCGTTATGTATAATTACACCTTTGCCCGCCTCGGCATTAACGCCGCTTATCTCGCTTTCGATGTACAGATCGATCAGCTCCCTGCTGTTATCCAGGCAGTCCGCACATTGAACTTCGGCGGTTTCAACGTTACCATGCCCTGCAAGACGGCAATCGCTCAGTATCTCGATGAACTGTCTCCGGCAGCTAAGCTGATCGGGGCTGTCAATACGGTTGTCGTAAAAGACGGCAAATTGATTGGTAACAACACTGATGGCGTTGGATTCGTCCACAATCTTCGCGAAAATGGCGTCGACATTACGGGCAAGAAAATCGTCCTCCTCGGTGCTGGCGGTGCGGCTACGGCTATTGTCTGCCAGACTGCTTTGGATGGCGCTGCTGAAATCGCTATTTTCAACCGCAAAGACGAATTTTTCGCCAATGCTGAACATACTGTAGAAAAAATTACGGCTGCTGACCTCAAGTGCAAAGTTTCTGTTACGGACCTCGCTGACGATGCTGCTTTGAAAGCTGCTATTGCCCAGGCTGATATCCTGGTCAATGCTACGAAAGTCGGCATGAAACCCCTCGATGGCCAGAGCCTGATTAAAAAAGAATACCTCCGTCCGGAACTCGTCGTAGCCGATACGGTATATAACCCGAAAGAAACACAGATGATCAAAGACGCACAGGAAGCTGGCTGCAAAGCCGCTGTTGGCGGTATCGGCATGCTTCTCTGGCAGGGCGTTGCTGCTTTCAAACTCTTCACTGGCAAAGATATGCCTCATGAAGAAGTTTTTGAAAAATTCTTCGCTTAACTTTTATTTGCACATAGAGTAAGGAGATATAAACATGAAATTCAATGCTATGTTCCAACCGATTCAGATCGGTTCCGTTACGATTCCGAACCGCTTTGCTGTTCCACCCATGGGCAATAACTTCGCCAATACCGACGGCACACTGAGCGACCGCTCCGCAGCTTACTATGCAGCTCGTGCTAAAGGCGGTTTCGGTTTGATCACCATCGAATCTACTGTTGTTTATAGTGAAGCGAAAGGCGGCCCCAGAAAGCCGTGCCTCTTTTCCGATGATACCATAGACAGCTTCCGCAAAGTTGCTGACGCTATCCATGCTAACGGAGCGATTGCATCCATTCAGTTGCAGCATGCAGGTCCAGAAGGTAATTCGGCTCTCACGGGCTTCCCCTTGAAAGCAGCCAGCGCCATTGCTCCTTCTTCAGGTCGTGAAGTACCTGTTGCTATTTCCCGCGAAGAAATCTACAAATTGATTGAATGTTACGGTGATGCCGCTGCCCGCGCTCAGCGTGCCGGTATCGATATGGTCGAAGTACACTGTGCACACGGCTACTTGGTCAGCACTTTCATTTCGTCCCGTACCAATAACCGTGTCGATGAATTTGGTGGCTGCTTTGAAAACCGCATGCGCCTGCCGCGCCTGATCATTGAAAATATCCGCAAAAAGACGGGTGGCAAGATGCCGATTCTCTGCCGTATCAATGCCAGCGATGACATCGAAGGCGGCCAGACCGTCCAGGATGCGGCAACCGTAGCTGCTTACCTCGTCGAAGAATGTGGCATTGATGCTCTGCATGTCAGCCGTGCCGTCCATGTCCATGATGAATTCATGTGGGCTCCCGGTGCCGTCCATGGCGGTTTCAGTGCACCCCTCGTCGAAGAAATCAAACGGGCTGTCAACGTCCCGGTCATTACGGTCGGCCGTTATACAGAACCGCAGTACGCTGAACTCATGGTCCGTGAAGGCCGTGCTGATATCATCGCTTTTGGTCGTCAGAGCCTGGCTGATCCGGAAATGCCGAATAAAGCTAAAAACGGCAAGCTTGACAGCATGACACCGTGCATCGGCTGCCTCCTCGGCTGCGTGCCGTACATGTTCCGCGGCGACCCCATTACTTGCGCGCTGAACCCGGAATGTGGCCGTGAAGCGGAAGTAACGCCGGCTGCCAAAGCGAAAAAAGTCGTCGTCGTTGGCGGCGGTCCTGGCGGTCTCTATGCAGCCCGCATCTGCGCACAGCGTGGTCATCAGGTTACGTTGCTGGAAAAGAGCAACGTCCTCGGCGGCAACTTCCATTTAGCCGCTTATCCGGCTGATAAGGGCGACCTCACGTCGGCTGTCCGCAGCTATATCGTCCGTGCTGAAGAAGCTGGCGTTACCATCAAGATGAATACGGAAGCTACCGTAGACCTCTTGAAAGAAATGGCTCCTGATGCCGTTATCTTTGCGACTGGTTCGATTCCTCTCATCTTGAACATCCCTGGCTTGGCTGATTCTGGTTATGTCACAGCTCAGGATATGCTCGACGGCAAGTATGAAATCGGCGAAAAAGCCCTCGTTGTCGGCGGTGGTATGGTCGGCTGCGAAGCGGCTGAATTCCTTTGCGAACGGGATCACAAAGTAACGGTCATTGAAATGAAAGATACCTTAGCGGCAGATGTTTCCAAAGAAAACCGCGTCTTCATCTTTGATGACTTCAAACGTCACGGCGTACAGCTCGTACCAGGCGCCAAAGTTACAGAATTCTTCAAAGATGGCGTCAGCTATGAACTGGCTGATGGAACAAAAGGCGAACTGAGAGGCTTCGACAGCATTGTCCTGGCTATGGGGTCCCGCAGCTATAACCCGCTTAATGAAGAAGTTTCTAAGTTTGTACCGCAGACTTTCGTCATCGGCGAAGCTTTCAAGGCGCCGGGCAGCGCGCTGACGGCTACGACAGATGCTTTCAATGCGGCTTTAGAAATTTAATAGATCCATTATTGTCTGTGACTACGTCTCCCGGGTCCATGATTCGGGAGACGTAGTGGCAACAGGAGGAATTTAACGTGGAAGAGACAAAGACAAGTAAAAAACTGTATCTTACAGCTATCGTACTGTATCTGAATTATTTGATCCTCGGCGTTGCGGCATCCATCCTCGGTCATTATAAACAGGCCCTGGCCCAGCAATGGGGGTCCGTCCAGCTGGCTGGCGGCATGTATGATGCCAGCGGTGTTGTCTGGGTATCGGCTTCTTTAGGCCTGGGCTGCCTTATCGGCAGTTTCTTTTCCGGCCCTTTATCGGACCGCTTCGGCCGCCGTATCATTTCGTTCTTTGGCAGCGTTTTTTATGCCATCTTTTTCTTAGGTGTAGCCGTTGCCGACAATCTGACCGTTGCTTATATTGCCGGCCTCATCGGCGGCATCGGTAATGCTTTCCTCAATGGCGGCGTTATGCCGGCAGCTATGGAAATCTTTGTCGGCCGCAGTGCTTTTGCCAGCATCATGACAAAATTGTTTATCGCTATTGGCCAGTTCATCCTGCCCTTCATGATTATGTTCGTTGCGGCTACACAGATGCCTCATACGACATTATTCTATTTCTTCCCGGTTGTCTGCGCTGTCATCGCCGTCTTGACGATGATCATGCCTTTCCCGAAACAGAGTGGTGTTGCCGAAAAAGGAGATGCTCAGCCGTCTTTCATGGAAAGCTTGAAGAGCCTGAAATTTACGGCCAGCAGCATTGCCCTCATCATTATGGGCTTCACGACGACGGCGACTTTCCAGATTTGGGTCAATTGCAATCAGGAATATGGGAAATGGGTCGGCATGTCCAATCCGTCGGTCATTCAGTCTTACTATTCGATTGGTGTCATCGTCGCTGTACTGCTCACAGCAGTCATTGCTGATAAGGTCATCAAATCGATCCGGCTCGTCTTCTGGTATCCTCTCATCGCCTTCATCATGTTCGCTATCCTGGCCGTTGTACACAATCCGACATTGACCATCATCGGTGGTTTTGTCATCGGCTTCTCGGCAGCTGGCGGTGTTTTGCAGCTGGTTACGGCTACAGTCAGTGACTTGTTCCCCCAGGTCAAAGGGACCATCATCAGTATCGTTATGATTTTGTCCAGTATCGGTACATGGGTCGGCGTATCGGCAGCCGGTTCTATTGCCACGGCTGGCGGTGCTGATGGCCCGGTCTACGTCATCATCTTTGATGCAGCCATTACTTTGCTGAGCGTCTTGTTGGCCCTGTTCGTCAATCTTTCGGCCAAGAAAAGACAGGCATAAATATATTATCTGCTATCAGATGGTACTTTTCACCATCTGATAGCAAGATTATTTTTTTGCCTGAGTATGTGAATTATAGAACAAAGTATAGGACAATGTAATTTTCATAGATAAAATCTATTAAGGGAGGTATTCCTGTGAATGATAAAAAAACAATACCTAACCAGTCGGTACACGCTGGAAAGCCGACGCGGAAACGCTGGTTCATGCTGAGCCTTATCTTCATCTTAACGGCGATTAATTATTTAGACCGGACGAACATGGCCGTTGCAGCACCCAGCATGAGTGCTGAACTGGGATTCAGTGCCGCTACGATGGGGATGCTGCTGTCGGCCTTTGCCTGGGCTTATGCGCTGATGCAGGTACCCGGCGGCTGCTTCTTAGAACGGTTTGGTCCGCGCATTACGTATACGATTTCGCTTTTCTTCTGGTCCTTATTTACCATGATTATGGGGTTGGGACATAGTTTTCTATCCCTTTTTGGTATCCGTATGGCTATCGGAGCGGCTGAATCACCGGCCTTTCCCACGAACAGCCGCGTCGTTGCCGCCTGGTTTCCGGACCGCGAACGGGCAACGGCAACGTCTATCTATACGGCTGCTGAATTTGTGGGACTGGCCTTTTTGACACCTGTCCTGTTTTGGATCCTCGACACCTTTGGTTGGCGGGAAATCTTCTACATCACTGGTTTTGTAGGAATCGGCGTCAGCGTCATCTGGTATCTTCTCTACCGGGACCCTAAAGATTGTAAGGGCGTCAACCAGGCAGAACTCGACTATATCCGCGAAGGCGGCGGCCAGGCTGAAAATGCCGGGACTTCCAAGAAGATTACCATGGCCCAGCTGCGGGAACTCTTCCGTCATCGCCAGCTCATCGGCATCTATGTCAGTCAGTTTGCTAATACGAGTACGATGTATTTCTTCCTGACCTGGTTCCCGACGTATTTAATCATGGCCAAGAACCTGCCCATGTTAAAGGCTGGTATTTATGCAGTCATCCCTTATATCGGCGCTCTTTGCGGCGTCCTTCTCGGCGGCCGTTGGTCCGACCATATGCTGAAAAAAGGCGCTTCTTTATCGAAAGCCCGTAAACTGCCGATTGCCTGCGGCCTCATTTGTTCTATGTCGATCATGGCTGCCAACTATTTCGATTCCCTGGATGTCATCATTGCCATCATGGCCTTTTCTTTCTTTGGACAGGGCATGGCGGCTATCATCTGGAGTACTGTTGGCGATGTCGCTCCGCAAGATTCTCTCGGACTGGCCGGCGGTGTTTTCAGCTTTGCTGGCAATCTGGCCGGTATTGTGACACCCATTGTCATTGGCCTTATCGTCCATTTGACCGGTTCTTTTGTAGGAGCCATGGTTTTTATCAGTGCTGTCGCCGCTGTTGGTGTATTGTCCCTGATATTTATTGTCGGCGATATTCATCGTATTCAGTCTGTTAAATGAAAAGAAGACTGCAAACGGCAAACTTAATACTCAAAAAGGCGCTGTCTTCATGGGACAGCGCCTTTTGCTATATCTTTATAGGAGAGACCATTAATAGCTCTTAGTGAAGGGCTTGTAATATTTTTTGCAGTGTCGTGACTTCCAGCTGGCCCGGAGCAGAGGCTTTTTTAGCCGAGCCGAAGGTCAGGGCAGAGCCGAAGATTTCCCCGCTGATGCGGCTGATGGCGCCGAGTTTTCCCATGGACATGGTGATGAGCGGTTCGTCGGGATACTTGGATTTGACGGCTTCCGTTGCTGACAAGAGGGTCAGGACGTCTTTAGCCGAGTTCGGCATGCAGGCCAGTTTGGCTACGTCGGCACCGAGTTTTTTCATGCCCATGAGGCGGCCAGTGATTTCATCGAAAGACGGTGTCTTGTCGAAGTCGTGGTTGCTCATGATGACCGTGACGCCGTGTTCTTTCGCAACGGCCAGGACTTTTTCGATGCTGGCGCGGTCGCGGAAGTATTCGACGTCGACGGCATCGATTTTACCGCTTTTGATAGCGTAGTCGATGAGGTCGAAATAGTAGCTTTCAGGGACTTCCGTTTCGCCGCCTTCTTCTTTGGTGCGGAACGTGAACAGGATAGCACCGTTCGGCAATTCCTGGCGGACGGTTGCCAAGGCTTCGCCGACAGCGTCGAGGGACGTGACGTCTTTTAAGAAGTCGATGCGCAGTTCGACGACGTCGTAGATTTTATCCTGGAGATAACGGCATTCCTGGACGAGTTCAGAAAGAGTGCGGCCGACGATGGGGACGCAGATTTTAGGGATTCCATTGTTTAAAGCGACATTACCGATTGTTACCATGGTTGAGCATAGCCTCCTTGGATTAGAATAAGACGTCTTTGATGAAGTCGACAGGCATTTCTTTGCCAGTCCAGAGTTTGAACGCAGCAGCGCCCTGATAGAGCATCATGCCGAGGCCGTTGAAGTTTTTGCAGCCTACTTCGTCGCACCATTTCATGAGTTTCGTCTGGCGCGGAGCGTAGACCGTATCCATGACGACCAGGTCCGGGCGGAGATAGGATTTATCGGGGATAGCTACGACGTCTTCCAACGGTTTCATGCCGCACGACGTGCTGTCGATGTAGATATCAGCGCTGTCCAGTTCTTCTTTCAATTTAGCATGGTCTTCGAGGGGATAGATGTTGACGATGCAATCCGTGCGTTCGCGCAGTTTCTTGACCGTTTCTTCGCCGTGGGCGTAGAATTCGTCGGCGCGGTTGAAAATCGTCAGTTCGCGGACGCCATCGAGGGCTGCCTGTACTTCGATGGCCGTAGCGGCACCGCCGGCACCGATGACGACCATTTTTTTGCCGATATATTCGACACCTTCGTCTTTGAGGGCCTGCATGGCACCGATACCGTCGGTAATCGTACCGGTCAGGACGCCGTTGTCGTTGACGACGGTGTTGCAGGCACCGATGATTTGAGATGCCGGCGACAATTTATCGAGATACTGTGTAATCGGTCCTTTGTTGGGCATGGAGACGTTCCAACCGCGGACTTTCATAGCGCGCAGGCCTTTGACCGTGTCTTCCAGCGTCGAATTGTCGACTTCAAAGCAGACGTAGACGTAATCGAGGCCTAATTTCTTGAAGGCTTCGTTGTGCATGGTCGGAGACATACTGTGGCGGATTGGATAGGCAATGAGACCGATTAATTCCGTATGCCCTGTAACGCGTTCTGTAACTGCAATTTTACCCATAATACATCCTCCTAGTGATAAATACAGATAATCTGAATTTTAGTGTAGCAAATAATTTAAAGAAATACAATGAACCCCGTATCATCGTTAATAAAAAAATATCCGTTTGTATTTTGCCATAACCAACGTGGGATATTGGTTATGGCAGAAATACAGACGGAAGTCATTAGTCGTCGAAACCGCCGATCATATCGATGGTAGCGACGATGTTGCGGCCTAATTCCGTGCCGTGGATGATCTGGCCCGTCTTGCGGCTGTTGCCGAAGTTGCAGAAGGGAATGCCCTGTTCTTCGGCATAGGTCTTGAAGGGGTCGTCAGCAGGGATATCCGGGACGAGGCCCATGCAGATGAAACCGTAGTCGAAGGGATATTCGGCAGATTCACCGTTGTGGGATGCGATGAATTTGTCCGGGCAGACTTTCTGCAGTGCCGTGCCGAGATGCATGTCGACGGGATGGGTTGCCAGGAGTTCCTTGAACGTCGATTTGGAAACGATGTCCGCGTCTTTCCCGAAGGACGGCATCATTTCGATCATGGCGACGTCGGCTTTGCGCAGCGTGAAGAATTCCATGACGTCCAGGCCGACAGCGCCGCAGCCGATGATGACGACTTTTTTGCCTTCGGCGTTGGCTTCATAGTAAGGGATGTTATCCATGAAACCGTAGATGGAACGGATGTGGGAGCCTTCGGCATCGGTCAGTTCGCGCAGGCCTTCGATAGGCGGCAGCATCGGTTTGGAACCTGTGGCGGCATAGAGGATGTCCGGCTTGAGTTCAGCCAGCATTTCTTTGGTAGCCGTTGTGTTCAGTTTGATGGTCAGATTTGGCAGCTGAGCAGCCCGGTGTTCGAGATAAGCCGGGAAGTCTTCGATGCGGCTCTTTTCCGGGAAGCGGGCGATTTTGCGGGCCAGGCCGCCGACTTCGCCTTCCCGTTCGATGAGGGTGACGCGGCAGCCGACTTCAGCGGCCGTGCAGGCTGCTTCCAGGCCCGATGTACCGCCGCCGATGACGACGACGTGGATATCGCGCGTGACTTTCTGCTTTTTATAGGCTTCGCCGCCACAGACAGCCGGATTGACGGTGCAGCGGATCGGCTGGGATTTGGCGATGCGGTGATCGGCACAGCCGATGTTGCAGGAAATACACTTGCGGATATCGCAGGTACGGCCGCTCTGTGCTTTGCGGGCCCAATCGGGATCGGCGATGAGGCCGCGGCCGATGGCGATGAAGTCTGTCTTGCCTTCGGCGATGATCTGGTCGGCTACCTGGGGATTGCGGATATTGCCGGAAATGATGACCGGTTTGTTGAATTTCTTCTTTACCGCTTCCGACAGGTAGGCGCGCCAGGCGTCAGGCAGGTCGCATTTATCGATCTGGTACTGGATGGAGTCGTTGACGGCGGCGGAAACGTTGATGATGTCGACTTCCGGTTCGATGTATTCCAAGAGTTTCAGTGTGTCGTCCAAGGTGTTTCCGCCTTTGATGAATTCGTCTGCTGAAATGCGGAAAGAAATGGGCACCCACGGTCCGACGGCCTTGCGGACGGCTTCGACGACGAGGCGGGCGAAGCGGGCCCGGTTTTCGTGAGAGCCGCCGAATTCGTCAGTCCGTTTGTTGTAGTACGGTGATAAGAACTGGTCCAGGAGGTACGAATGGCCCCCGTGGATTTCGACCATATCGAAGCCGGCCTGGACGGCGCGTTGGGCAGCTTCGGCATATTTCTGGACAATGTTGAGGATTTCGCATTTTTCCAGCGGACGCGGTGCCGGATTGCCTTCTTTGGAAGGAACCGACGATGCCGAGACGGCCTGAAGACCGTTCAGTCTTTCTGGATAAGCGGAAGCGCCGGCGTGGTTGAGCTGGATAGAAGCCAGGGCGCCGTACTGATGGATGCATTCCGTCAATTCGTAGAGACCTGGGATGAACTGCTTGTTGTCGATGCGCAGCTGTTTGGTGCCGTTCGTGGCCAGGGGATAGTCGATACAGGCGTTTTCGACGATAATCAGGGCTGTACCGCCGCGGGCACGGAGGCCGTAGTAGTTTTTCATATCTTCTGAAACTTCACCGGTAAAGGTGGCCAGGTTTGAACCCATCGGCGGCATGATGACGCGGTTGCGGAAAGTCGTGCGTTTGACAGTGAACGGTTCAAAAATGTGCGGATAGTGCTGACTCATAAAGGGAGTTCCTCCTTATCATACTATAAGAAATATAGAAATAGATTTTTCTGTGAAATATCGAACTATGTTTTCGGTACGCCTTTATTATACGGAGAGAAATCTAATAGCATAATTTCTTAAAATAATAAAAAACAGTTCAAAAAAACTATTAAAAATGATACAATAATCTTGAGAATTGCCTTGGGATGATAGATTCATTTCCAGAGACCCGCTTGTCGAGATTTATGTAAAACGCATAATATAGCGTAAGACCAGTAAAAGGGGATTGTTCGTTAAACGAATAGTTTTATTGCTATAAAAGGTGTGAATTGATAGCTATTTTTGCGGAAATACGAACTAAAAAACTATTAATTTAGGGCTCTTTATCACAATCTATGATAAATACGTATGTGAAAGGAGAAGACCATGAATTTAAAGCAACTTCAATACTTCTTGAAACTGGCTGAGACCGAACACTATCGAAAAGCGGCCGAAGCCCTGTACATTACCGAACCGAGTTTGAACCGGGCTATCCGGGATATGGAAAAAGAGCTGGGCATCCAGCTCTTTGAAAAACGGGGGCGCAATATCTATTTGAATAAGTATGGCCATCTGTTCCTGCCCTATGTCAAACGGTCGCTGCAGGAACTCGGCCGCGGTGTCGACTTGATGAAAGCCTATACGCGGCCGGACCAGGGGAAAATTACGCTGGGCTTCATTTATACTATGGGCTATACGATGGTCCCGGAGATGATTACCCAGTTCCAGGCTGCCGAAGGCAATGGCGGCATTACCTTCGACTTTCACCAGGGGACGACAGCAGCGCTCATCAAGGAATTGAAAGAAGAAGAAATCGATGTTGCCCTCTGTTCTTTTGTCGAAAATGAACCGGATGTTGTCTTCTATCCGATTGCCGAAGAAAATTTGGTCGTCGCCGTCCCCAAGGGGCATCCCCTGAGCAATCGCGGTTCCGTATCCCTGAAGGAACTGGAACCCTATCCATTCATCGCATTCGGCAAAAACAGTGGTCTCAGTGACATTATCCAAGGTCTCTTAGAACAGGCTGACGTCCATTTAAAAGTTGCCTGCCACGTAGAAGAAGACAACGCCATGGCCGGCTTCGTAGCAGCTGGCTATGGCGTTGCGATAGTACCTGATTTTTATACGTTACAATATTATGACCTCGACCGGATACCGATTGCCGATCCTATTGAACAGCGATACCTCTTCCTGGCCATGTTACGGCAGGCCCAGGTCTTACCGGTTGTAGAACGATTCCGTAATTTCCTCTTATCCCGCTGGCAGCGAGGGACTTTGTGAAATGGGCCGATTCTTTGTAAACTTGATACTCAAAACGGGGCTGTCGCCCATGCGACAGCCCCGTTTGTACACTCACTTTTCGTCCATGATGGCGATAGGTCCTCGTTCGCCTGTCCGGATGCGGACGGCATCGTTCAGGCGGTAGATGAAAATCTTGCCGTCGCCCGGTTTGCCTGTCTTGCAGACTTTCTGGGCGACTTCGACGACTTTGTCGACCGGCACTTCACAGACGACCGTTTCGACTTTGATGCCTGGCAGGAGGTTGATGTTGTACCGCTGGCCGCGGTAGACTTCGACGTAGCCTTTCTGGAGGCCGCAGCCGAAGACCTGGCTGACAGTCATGCCCATGACACCGATGTTGTTCAGGGCTTCTTTGAGCTCTTCCAATTTACTCGGACGAGTGATGATTTCTACTTTTGTAATCGGATGTTCTTCCATTCGTATCACCTCTATAAGTTACGACCGTTAATGCCTGCGCTGTTGACGGCGGCATTGTTCAAGGATGCATTGCCGAGCGGCGTCGCCGGCGTTTCGCCGAAGGGGCTGCCGGACATGATAGCATAATTATAACCCCGTTCGCCGTGTTCGCCAATGTCCAGGCCTGTGATTTCTTCATTCTTATCGGTGCGGACCGTCATGAAGAGGCTGATGATCTTGAAGATGATGAACGTGCCGACAATGGCCAGGGCGTAAGCGACGACAGTGGAAATAATCTGAGCGACGAGCAAATCCGAGCTGCCGTAGAAGAGGCCGTTAGCCCCGGCTGGGTTGACTTCCGTCGTAGCCCAGATGCCGGTGGCGATGGAGCCCCATGTACCGCCGATACCGTGGATACCGAAGGCGTCGAGGGAATCGTCGTAACCGAGTTTGGCTTTGACGACGGCGACGGCGAAGTAGCAGATGACACCGCCGACAGCGCCGATGATCAAGGCTGGAAGGGGAGCGACGAAGCCAGCTGCCGGTGTGATGGCAACCAGGCCGGCGATGCAGCCCGAAGCGGCACCGAGGATGGTCGGTTTACCCTGGACAATCCATTCGACAGCGACCCAGGTGACCGTAGCTGCAGCGGCAGCGGCCTGAGAAGCGATGAACGCGCTGGCAGCCAGTGCGTTGGCGCCGAGAGCACTGCCGGCGTTGAAACCGAACCAGCCGAACCAGAGGAGGGCTGCGCCGAGGACGGTCATAGGCAGATTATGCGGAACCATGGGGATTTTCCCATAGCCATAGCGTTTGCCCAGGAGGACGCAGAGGGTCAGGCCCGAAACACCGGAGAGGATGTGGATGACCAGGCCGCCGGCGAAGTCGAGGGCACCGAGTTTAGCCAGGAAGCCGCCGCCCCAGACCCAGTGTGCCATGGGGTTGTAGATGAAGATAGCCCAGAGCAGGATGAAGACGACGAAAGCGTGGAACTTCATGCGTTCGGCGAAAGCGCCGGTGATCAGGGCCGGTGTGATGACGGCGAACATGCACTGGAAGGCGACGAAAGCCATTTCCGGAATCGTCCCGTTTTCCAGGACAGCCATGCCGACGCCGGTAAGACCGACTTTATCAAGAGAACCGATGAAACCATTAATATCCGTACCGAAAGTCATGGCATAGCCGATGAGGATCCATTCTACGGAAATCATGGCGACGATGAAGAAGCTCTGCATAATCGTCGTCAAGACGTTCTTGTTGCGGACCATGCCGCCGTAGAAGAAGCCAAGGCCCGGTGTCATGATGAATACCAGGGCTGCGCTGATGAGGACCCAGGCCGTATCGCCTGTATCGATCGTCCCCGGATCGGAAGCGAAGGCTGCCGGCGCTGCCATGAGCAGACACGGGAGCAGCACTCCTAAACGTGACCATAATTTTTTCATAATTCCCAACCTCCTGACAAATAAAAAAGATGCCTTTCCTGATGGAACCATCAGGGGAAAGACATCATTGTCTACTGTCATATTTTATTATCGCCAGAATATACGAAAAGCCTGGAAAGATAGTTTATGCTCTCTCTTTCCAGGCTCCTTTGCCGCTACTATTCTGTTGATGAAATTATTATATAAGTAAAAACGCGCCATGTCAATAACTTTTATTGAAATTCTTTCAATAAAAGTTAGGATATATTGATTTTAATAACGAACAGATAAAAAGTATATCATTCAGACGAAAAGAATGTGTCCCAGGAAAATATAGAAAGTCAGGGATACGGCGCTCAGGGCCGTCGTGTTCATGACGACCTGCGTGGCGTAATCGGGGTTGTTGTCGAACTCGATGGCAAACAGGGCCGTATTGACGGCCGTCGGGATGGCACAGTAGATGAGGAAGACCATGGCACTGACGGTTGTGAACGTGCCGGGCCGGAAGGCATTGGCCAGGTAGATCATGGCCAGGCCGATGAGGGGCAGGGCCGTCATCTTGAGAATGCTGACAATCCAGACGTCCTTGTCGAGCCATTGGATCTTCGTCTGCGACAACTGGGCACCGATGCTGACCATGGCCAGGGGCAGGAGGGCCTTGCTGGCCATATCCATGATAGGCCACAGGAAGAAGTCCTTGGCGTCCCAGCCGACGTAGCGGGCGATGAGGGCCGCAGCCAGGACATAGAGCAGGGGCATGTGGAACATAACAGATAGCGTATCCCTGGCCGTCAGGCGGCCCCGGCCGGCCTGATAGAGGCCGAGCGTGTTGAGGGAGATGCTCTGGATCATGAAGATGATGATCTGTACGACCATAGCTTCGGCCAGATACGGCGTCTGGCCGTTGACGACGAAGGGGTCGTGGGAAAAGACGAGGATGATCAGGGCGACGCCGAGATTTCCCGTGTTGTTGAACATGAAGGCATTGCGGCACGATTCCAGCATGGCTGCATCGTAGTGGCGGATACGGCCGACGATGTTGGCGATGACGAAGCAGATGACCATGAAGATGGCGATGGCCGCGATGATGTTGATGCTCGTCGCCGGGAATTGCGTCGTATAGATATTGGTAAAGATGAAACTGGGGATGACCAGGAAAAACATGAGCTTCGATAAGGTCTTTACGTCGAGGTGGAATTTCTTATCGAGGAAATAACCGAGGACGACGAGAAAAAAAATGGGAAGCATCGTGTGTTCGATGATGAACCAGAATACCATGAGGGGTATCACTCCTTTTTCAAGATGGATACCCCTCATTATACGCTCAATATGGAATTAGACAACTGGGAAGCTCAGGCATAACTTTCAAAGTAATAGACGATGGTGAGCATCGTTTCGCACATGTACTTCAAGGCGTTGCTGTCCCAATGGAATTCTGGCGAATGGCCGATGACCGGTGCGTCGCTGTAGACGCCTACGTAGTAGAACGAGCTGGGCACGGCGGCGCTGAAATAAGCGAAGTCTTCCGAGCCGGAGCCGCGCTTCAAGGGGACCAGGTCGACGCGGTGGGAACAGTGGTCCTGGAGGATGTGGACGACCCGGTCGGTGGCGCCGTCGTCATTGACGCAGACTGGCGAGAAGGGGACGACGTCCAGGTCGAAGGTGCCGCCGTAAGTGGTAGTGACATTTTTCAGGATGGCCTGAATGGCGTCGAGGATGCGTTTCCGCTTTTCTTCGTTATATGTCCGCAGGGTCCCTTTCAGTTCGGCCGTTTCCGGGATGACGTTCGGGTTGTGGCCGGCCTGGAACTGGCCGAAGGTGAGGACGACGCCGTCGCCGTCGGCATGGCAGTTGTAGACGAAGTTCTGGATGGACTGGATGATGTCGATGCCCATCTGGATGGGGCTGATGCACAGGGACGGCTGGGAGCCGTGGCCGCCGCGGCCGTGGAGGGTGATGGTGAAGTCGTCACAGGACGCCGAAATCTCACCGCGGCCGATGCCGACGTACCCCTTGGGCAGGCTGCCGGCGACGTGCAGGCCCAGGGCATAGTCGACGCGGGGGTTGTTGAGGATGCCGGCGTCGATCATGCGGGCGGCGCCGCCGTTGCCTTCTTCTGCCGGCTGGAAGGCCAGGCGGATCGTGCCGCGCAGGCAGTCTTTGTGCTTGTTGAGGATTTTGGCGACGCCCAGGAGATTGGCTGCATGGCCGTCATGGCCGCAGGCGTGCATGACGCCGTCGACGAGGGACGAATAAGGGCAGTCGAATTTTTCCGTCAGCGGCAGGGCGTCGATATCGGCCCGCAAGAGGATGACCGGACCGGGCAGGGCGCCGTGAATCAGGCCGGTGACGCCTGTGCCGGCGATGATTTTAACGTCTTCGATGCCCATGAGGGACAGTTCCTGGAATATCGTCTTGCACGTATCGAATTCTTTTTCACTCAATTCCGGATGGGCATGGAAATATTCGCGCATTTCCATCATATAAGGTAAAGTCTTGCGCACGGCTTCGTGAATATTAAATGTCGGTGTGTATCTATCGTTCATAGGTCAGTCCTCCTTCATTGAGCCCGATGCATTTTCTATATATGTATATATTATTCTATAATAAAACAAAAAATCCTGCCACCAGGGCAGGACTTTTTTTAGGCACTCTTTCGTCGGAACAGGCTGTGCTTTTCCATGAAGACGAAAAGAATCGGGATAATGACCAGTGTGAAGACTGTCGATGTCAGCAGGCCGCCGATGACGACGACGGCCATACTGGCCCGCGTTTCCGCCCCGGCCGTCATGGACAGGGCCGTAGGCAGCATGCCGACGACCATGGTCAGGGTGGTCATGAAGATAGGACGCAGCCGGACGCGCCCGGCCTGGATGACGGCGCTGCGCGGGTCCAGGCCCTGTTCGTGCATGAGGGTCAGCGTATAGTCCAGGAGGAGCGTCCCATTCTTGGCGACCAGGCCATCCATGACCAGGATGCCGATGAGGGAATAGAGGTTCAGCGTATTATTGGTCAAGAAGAGCAGGAACAGGGAGCCGATGAGGCCCAGGGGCAGCGAGAACATGCGGATGAATGGCGTCTTGACCGATTCATAGAGGATGGCCAGGATCATGAATATCAGGATGAGCGACAGGAGCAGGGCTTCGCCCAAGTCCGTGAAGGTCGTCGTCATCTGGTCGGCCTGGCCGGTGAAGCGGAAAGTCACGCCGTGCAGGTCCATGGCGTTCAGGTGATTCGTCACATCCTGGATGACCTCGTTCAGCGGCCGTCCCTGAGGCGAGCCGCCGAGTGTGATGCTCCGTTCCTTGTCGGTCCGGCGGATCGTCACCGGTCCTGTCCCGGCCTGGACCTTGGCTACGTCGGCGATGTAAATGATGTGGCCGTTGGCGTTGAGGGGAATCGTTTCCAAGTCGGACAGGCGGAAGGCGTTGGCCCCTTTGAGGCGGACGTAGATATCCGTGTCGTTGTTGTCGTTTTTGGCGTCATTGGCCAGGACGCCGGCTTTCTGGCCGCTGATGGCATTGGAAAAGGTGTCGTTCAGATCGCTCAGGGACGTGCCGTATTGTTTCAGCTTATTGCGGTCGACGACGAGCTGGTATTCGGGCATGCCGTCCTGGTAGGAGCTGCTGATGTCGCGCAGGCCGGCGATGTCGGTCTTCATCATCTGTTCGATAGCCCGTGACTGGGCCAGCAGGGCCTCGCTGTCCTTGCCGCGCAGTTCCAGGCGAAGGTTGCCTGAACCGCCGCCGAAGCCGCCTGTCGTCCCGGATACGGAAGCCTGGGCTTCTTTGACTCGGACGTCGCCGTCATAGATGTGGTCCGCAGCAAAGCGGCGCACGTCGTTGGTGACTTGCCATATCGTCCGCGACCGGTCGCGCCGGTCTTTCAGCGTTACCTGGATATTGGCCTGGTTCAGGCTCTTGCCGCCGATCATCGACGTATAGTACGTGACTTCCGGGACCGTCTTCAAGTAATCTTCGAGCTGTCGCGCTACTTTATCCGTCCGCGTCAGATTGGCATTGGTCGGCAGTTCGACGGTGATGCGGAAACTGCTTTCGTCAGTCTGGGGCATGAATTCCGAACCGACCAGGCCCGTCGGAATCAGGGCCGCTGCAGCGATGAACAGGACCAGGACGGGGATGACCAGCTTTTTGGCGTGATCCAGGCTCCAGGTCAGGATAGACGTATAGTGGTTGCGGGCGCTTTCTTCGATGACGTCCATTTTATGCCAAATCGATTTGTCCGGGATTTTCAGGCCCAGGCGGAACAGGCGCGATGCCAGCATCGGCGTCAGCGTAAAGGAAACGAAGAGGGAAAAGAGTGTGGCAAAGACGATGGTCAGGCCGAACTGTTTGAAATACTGGCCGACCATGCCCGTCATGAAGGCAATAGGCAGGAAAACGACGACATCGCAGAGGGTGATGGCGATAGCAGCCATGCCAATTTCCGACCGGCCGTGAAGGGCTGCTGATTTTGGTGCTTCGCCCTGCATGAGGTGGCGGTGGATGTTTTCCAATACGACAATCGAGTCGTCGACGAGGATGCCGATGCACAGGGCCATGCCCATGAGGGACATCATGTTAAAGGTGAAGCCGGCCAGGTACATGGCAAAAAATGTAGAAATCAGGGATGTCGGAATGGCAATCATGACGGCCAGCGTCGATCGCCAGCCCCGGAGGAAGAAGAACAGGACCAGCCCTGTCGTGCACAGGCCTTCGATGAGGGTCTGCAGGGTATTGTGCAGGGAATTGCGGATATACGAAGCCGATTCATTGGTAATGGTAAAGGTATAGTCCGGATTGTCCTGGCGCAGTTCGTCCAGCTTTTTGGTCACATTGTCGACCGTGTTGACGACGTTGGCATCGCTGTTCTTGTAAATGGCCATGACGACAGCATCATCGCCGTTGACGCGGGCATAACGCGTGACCCGCTGGTCCTGGCGCTTGATGGAGGCGACCGCCGTAATGGGAATCTTGGCACCCTTGGCATTGGTGACCTGAATCTGGGACAGTTCGCTTTCATCGGCGTACTGGGCTTTGACGCGGACGTCCGTCGTCGTGCCTGACGAATAAATCGTCCCCGACGGCATGAGGACGTTTTCCGCTTTCAAGGCTTTGACGACTTCTGCCAGGGTCATATCGTAGTGGATGAGCTTGTCCTTGTCGATTTCGACGGCGATTTCCTTATCACGGCCGCCGTTGAGCTCGATTTCCGAGACGCCATCGGCCTGCTGGAGGACATCTTGGAAATCATTTTCTGTCTTGCTGTAGATATCGTCCAGGGAGTGGGAAGATTGGACGGCGACGTACATGATTGGCGTCGCGTTGACGTCGCGCTTGATGACGACTGGCTCGTCGATATCGTCAGGCAGGCTGCCGCGGATGGCATTGATTTTTTTCGTAGCGTCAATGGCTGCGGCGTCGGCATTGACCGAAAAATCAAGCTCCAGCGTAATCCGGGCCTGGCCGTACGATGCCGTCGACGTCATATGTTTTAAATTAGACACAGAAGACAGAGCGTCTTCGGCAGGCTTGACGACCTGCTGTTCTACGGAATCGGCATTGGCACCGGGGTAGGAAATGGACACGGTGACGTACGGTGTGTTCAAGGCCGGCAGCAGTTCAACGCCGATGCGGTAGAAACTGAACAGGCCGAGGACGACGAAGAAGGCGATGACCATAGTGATGCCGATAGGGCGGTCGATAGAAAACTTAGTCAAATTCATGACGGTCACTGCCTTTCTTCGATGGATACGGTCGTACCGTCTTTGAGGCGGGCCAAATTGGTCGTGGCGATGACGTCACCGTCATCGAGGCCGTCCGTGATTTCGATATAATCGTCGTTGCGCAGGCCCGTCGTGACCGTGCGGAGTTCAATCGTATCGTCAGGCCTGATGACACAGACCTGAGCCTTCCCATCCTGTTCCGTCAAGGCGTCTTTGGGGATGAACAGGGTATCCGGTTTCTGCAGGACGTCGATGGACGACTGGGCAAACATGCCGCCGCGCAGCTTCGCGTCCGGCTGGGCCAGGGTGATGCGGACGACGTAGGTCTTGGTCGTATCGTCCATGGCCGGGCTGACGTAGGTAATATAGCCGTCGTAGTCCTGGGCCAGGGACTCGATGGATACGCTGACGGGCATCCCCTGCTGGATGGCGGCGACGTCGGCTTCGGACAGGGAACAGTCGATGTACATGCCGCTCGTATCGGTAATGGTCAGGACTTTCGTGTTGGCCGAGGCCATGGCGCCGACTTCGGCGTTGCGGTAGGTGACGACGCCGGCCCGCGGGGCCCGCAGGGTCATGTCGTCGAGCTGCTGGGTCAGGCTGTCGACGGTATAGCCGGCTTTGGCCTGGGCGGCATATTTACTGGCCACGCTGGCCGGGACGTCGCCGACGTTCTGTGATTCCAGGTTGTCCAGGGCCGATTTTGCGACGATCAGGGCCTGATAGGCTGTATCCAGTTCCTGCTGGGAAATGGCGCCTTCGTTTTTCAGGACGGCATAGCGGTTGTAATTCATCTTGGCCGTGTCGTATTCGACTTCTGCTTTTTGCAGGTCTGACCCGAATTGCGATTCCGCAGCCTTGGAATCGGCGACGGCCTGTTCCAGGGCGGCTTTATCCTGATTGAGGGTCAGGTTCGTGTCGGCCGTATCCTGGATGAGCAGGACCTGGCCCGGCGCGACGACATCGCCGAGATTGACGGCAACATCGGCGATTTTACCGGCGTATTTCGTGGAAATGTCGACCTGGGCGACGGGAACGGTCTGGCCGGATAGGGAAATCTTGCGCTTCATATCCTGGCGGGTCACGGTATACGCCGTGACCGACACGTTCTGGGCCGTGCCTTTTACTTTTGGGACGGCACTGGAATGGCTATAGAAATAAATGGCTATACAAGTCAGGAGAAAGATGAGGCCAAAGGCGATGGCCTTGGCCCGCGGGCTTTTTGGGAAATGGAAAGATGGCTGATTCATGGACAGGACTCCTATCGATGTGTTGTTTCTATCATAATGAGTCATTCTTTAAATAGCAACGATTTTTAGGAACTGCTTGCGAAAAATTTACGAAAACTTATATTTCGCCTTCTCTATAATACTATAATAAGGGATACCATCAGGAACCTGCGAAAGTTACGGGACTATGATATAATTTGGACATATGAATAGAAAGGATTGTGAAAGATATGCATGTCGATACACAGTTAGAAGCGGCTCTGCGGGCCCTCGACCATTGGCCTCGGTTCCGCCTGCGCCTTTTTTTTGAAGGCATCGTCGTCGGGATATTATCAGGAACGGTTATCAGCTTTTTTCGCTGGGGCCTGGAAATGGGGACGGTCTGGCGCCAATGGATCTATGCCAACGTCCTGGCCAGCGGCGGCGTACTCCTGAACCTGTCCTGGTTCGGCGTCTTATTGGCAGCGGCCCTGCTCTTATGGCGCCTGGGGATTTATGAACCCAATGCCGGCGGCAGCGGCATCCCCCAGGTAAAAGGCGTCATCTTAGGGGCCATCCGCATGCGCTGGCTGCGCATCCTCTGGGTCAAGCTCGTCGGTGGCATCGTCGGCATCGGCCTGGGCCTGTCCCTGGGCCGCGAAGGGCCGTCCATCCAGATCGGCGCCGTGACGGCCCAGGGACTGAGCCGGGCCTTGGGGCGGACGCGCATGGAAGAACGCTACCTCATCACGGCCGGTGCCAGTGCCGGTCTGGCGGCGGCTTTCAATGCGCCCTTGGCCGGCGTCATGTTCGCCCTGGAAGAACTGCATCGCAATTTTTCCGGCGTCGTCCTGGCACCGTCCATGGCAGCGGCCCTGCTGGCGACCATGGTCAGCCGCTACGTCTTCGGCCGGGCGCCGGTCTTCCATTTCGGCATGCTGCCGCCGTTTCCCCTGCGCTACATGTGGCTCGTGGTCATTCTGGGAATCATTATTGGCTTGGCCGGCGTCGTCTTCAACAAGGGCTTGCTGAATATTCATTATTTCTATGATTTACCTGTCTTTCGCAATAATTATATGCGCATTGCCTTTGCCTTGTGCATGGCCGGCATCTTGGGCTATGTCTTCCCGGAAGTCCTGGGCGGCGGCAACGACCTGGTCAACAGCCTCTATACCCTGCCCTTATCGCTGAAACTCTTTGCCGGCCTGCTCATCGGGAAGTTCCTCTTCACCCTGGTCAGCTATGGCTGCGGCGTCCCTGGCGGCTTTTTCCTGCCCATGCTGGTCTTGGGCGCGCTGACAGGCGGCATTACGGGCATCGTCTTTGTCCACTTGGGACTCATTTCTTCGTATTACTTGTCCAACATCGTCGTCATCTCCATGGCCGCTTTTTTTGCGGCCTCTGTTCAGTCACCGGTGACGGGAACCATTCTCATCATGGAAATGACCAGCTCTTATGAGCACCTGCTTGTCCTCTGTACGGCGTCATTGGTTGCACTGGTCGTAGCTCAGCTCTGCCAGGGCGAACCGATTTATGAAGCTTTATTGCAGCGGAACCTGGCCAAGAATAAGCCCGTCTTATCGTCGGAAGAACGGCGTAATCTCCTGGAACTGACCGTATCCAGCGGCAGTCAGGCCGACGGGAAATATGTCGGCCGCATTGCCTGGCCGGCCCATACGGTCATCGTCGACATCAAGCGCGGCAGTGGAGATATCATCCCTGATGACGATACGTGTCTGCGGGCAGGAGACTTCATTTACGTCCTCACCGATTCCATAGAAGGGGCTGAATCTATAAGAAATATTGTGGAGAAGACGAAGAGCTAAAATAGGTAAAAATGCATAATAATTATAAAAAATAGTACCAGGTACTAAAAAATACATCTCAAAGTTGAGCATTAACGGACATACGCTGTTTAAACGGCGTGCAGAATGGAGAATAAATACGTCAAAAACGAATTATAATTATTAATTTTTTTGACTTATAGTGGGAAGTTTGTTATAATTCAGGACGTACTTGATATTGTGTTCGTTCAAAGAGGTGGTTTTTTGAGAAATCGTATACTGATATTAATGACAACAATCTGCATGTTCGCGTTTACATCCCTGGCTTGTGCCAGCGTTCAAATGGGTATGAGTGGCTCTGTCGTACAGAGCGTTCAATATATGCTTCAGGATACGGGCTATCTGTCCGGTAGTGCTGATGGTGATTTTGGTCCCTCGACAGAAGCTGCTGTCGAACAGTTCCAGGCTGACCACGGCCTCACGGCAGACGGCGTCGTCGGCTCCCAGACCATGGAAGCCCTGTCGGAAGCCAGTGGCCGTCCGATCCCTGAAGAATCGTCTTCGACGGAAGGCTATCAGCGTCGTCTTGTCATGGAAGCTACGGCTTACACCGCTGAAGATGGCGGCGGTGATGGCTACACGGCAACGGGACAGTATCTCCAGCGCGGCATGGTTGCCGTCGACCCCGATGTCATTCCCCTCGGCTCGCAGCTCTACATTGAAGGCTATGGCTATGCTGTAGCTGCCGATACGGGCGGAGCTATCGTCGGTGACCGCATCGACCTGGCCATGGATTCGACCAGCGAAGCCCTCGACTTCGGCCGTCGCGATGTCGTTGTCTATGTATTAGGTTAATACGAGCTTGTTTGATAAAAGAGGCGTCTTTATGTGACAGCCTCTTTTTTTTCGCCCCGTTTTGTGTTATCCTTAAATGGACATTATATAGTTATGGAATTCAGGGAGGCTATAACTGGATGAAAAATACTATTGCACTTATCCTCGCTGCCGGCAAGGGGACGCGTATGAAGTCGAAGTTCCCCAAGGTTTTGCACAAAGTCGGCGGCGTCCCGATGGTCGAACAGGTACTGCGGGCTGTCAAAGCAGCCGGGACGCAGCGCCAGGTCGTCGTCGTCGGGTTTGGCGGTGAAACGGTCCGGGATTACCTCGGTGATCAGGCCGAAACTGTCATGCAGAAAGAACAGCTCGGTACAGGCCATGCTGTCCTGCAGGCAGAACCGCTGCTCCAGGGGGAAGCTGGCACCCTCCTCGTAACCTGTGGCGATACGCCGCTGGTCACGAAGGAAACGTTTACAGCCCTTATCGACTGCCATGAACAGAGCGGCGCTGCAGCGACGGTCCTGACGGCACATATGCCGGATCCTACCGGTTACGGCCGCGTCATCCGCGATGAAAAAGGGCAGGTCGTCAAGATCGTCGAACAGAAAGACGGCACGCCGGAAGAACTGGCAGTCGACGAAGTAAACGCCGGCATTTACTGCTTTGATATGTCTCTCTTGTGGGATATGCTTCACAACGTCACCAATGACAACGCGCAAGGTGAATACTATCTAACCGATATCATCGGCATGCTCGTATCGGCAGGCAAAGTCGTCAGTGCCTTTGCTGCGCCGTCCTATGCGGAAACACTCGGTGTAAACTCGCGTCAGCAGATGGCCGAAGCCGAACGGGTCCTGCGCCAGCGTAAACTGGATGAACTCATGACCGATGGCGTTTCCATCATCGATCCGAATAACACCTATGTAGACACGACGGTCACCGTCGGCCGCGACACCGTCCTTTATCCGGGGACGATCCTCGAAGGCGATACGGTCATCGGCGAAGGCTGCCAGGTCGGCCCGTACGTCCGCATGACTAACGTCAAGATGGGCGATGACGACCATGTCCAGTTCATGTATGCTCATGACTGCGAAATCAAGAACGGCTGTGAAATCGGCCCATTCGTCCATTTCCGGCCCAATACGGTCATCGGCAATCAGGTCAAAGTCGGCAACTATATGGAAGTCAAGAACTCCACCGTCGGCGATGGCACGAAACTGCCGCACCTCAGCTACATCGGCGACAGCGATGTCGGCAGTGGTGTCAATATCGGCTGCGGGACGATCACTGTCAATTACGACGGCAAGATCAAACACCGCACGACCATTGGCGACCATGCCTTCGTAGGCTGCAACAGCAACCTCGTCGCACCGGTCAAAGTCGGCGACTATGCCTATGTCGGCGCCGGTTCGACGATTACCAAAGATATTCCGGCCAAAGCCTTATCCGTTGCCCGGGCACGGCAGCGCAACATTGAAGGCTGGGTCAAGGAAGATACATATAAAAAATAACAATTAATCACTACTTACACAGGGAGGCTCACTATGAGTTACGAAGACGGGAAAAAGCTGAAGATTTTTACGGGGAATGCCAATCCGGAATTGGCCAGGGAAATTGCCGATTACCTCGGTTTGGAACTGGGCAAAGCCTTTGTTGGCAAATTCAACAATGGTGAAATCCAGGTCATGATTGACGAAAGTGTCCGCGGTAAGGACGTATTCGTCATCCAGCCGACTTGCCAGCCGGCCAATGACACCCTGATGGAACTGCTCATCATGGCAGATGCCCTCAAACGCGCTTCGGCTAAACACATTACCGCCGTTGTTCCGTATTATGGTTATGCACGTCAGGATCGCAAGACCCGCGGCCGTGAACCGATTACATCCAAACTGGTTGCTGATTTGATGACGACTTCCGGTATTACCCGCGTCGTTACTATGGACTTGCATGCCGGCCAGATCCAGGGCTTCTTCGACATCCCTGTCGATCACCTCGGCTCGGCTTCCATCATTGCCAAATACATCAATCAGAAAAAAGAAGAAACGGATATGGGCGACATCGTCGTCGTATCTCCTGACCTCGGTGGCGTAACGCGTGCCCGCGATCTGGCTGACCGCGTCAATGCACCTATCGCCATCATCGAAAAACGCCGTCCCCGTCCGGGCGTTGCTGAAGTCATGAACATCATCGGCGACATCAAAGGCAAGACCTGCATCCTCGTCGACGATATCGTTGATACGGCTGGTTCCTTGTGCGGTGGCGCGAAAGCCCTGAAAGAAATGGGTGCTTCCCGTGTCTTCGCTGCCTGCGCTCACGCTGTCCTCACCGACCCGGCTGTCGAACGCATCCAGAAATCAGTCATTTCCGAACTGATCATCACCAATACCATTCCTTTGCCGCAGGAAAAACAGATCGATAAGATCAAAGTCCTTTCGGTCGCACCGCTCCTCGGCGAAGCTATCATGCGCATCTTCCACGACGTTTCCGTAAGCCGTCTCTTCGACAAATAAGGGACCTGTCGTGCATATGATCGTAGGCCTGGGCAATCCGGGCCGCCAATATGAAGAATCGAAGCACAACACGGGCTTCCGTGTCGTCGATGAATTAGCCAAGCGCTGGAACGTGACCTTGTGGCAGGATAAGATGGACGCCCTCGTGGCCCAGACCACGGTGAACGGCGAAAAGATCATCCTGGTCAAGCCGCAGACGTACATGAATGAAAGCGGCCGCGCCGTCGGCCCGCTCATGCGCTGGTATAAAATCGATCAGCCCGATGTCTACGTCGCCTATGACGATATGGACTTGGCCGTCGGCCGTCTGCGCATCCGCAAGAGAGGCAGCGATGGCGGACATAACGGCATCAAGAGCCTGTTTGCCAACGGCTGTACCGATTTCACCCGTTTCCGCGTTGGCATCGGCCGGCCCTTGCCGCACCATGACGTCGTCGACCACGTCCTGACTCCTTTCCCGGAAGAACTCCGTGAAGCCTACCAGCAGGGCATTGAAGACGCAGCGACAGCTATCGAAGGCTGCCTGAGCCTGGGCGTCGACAAAGGCATGAACCGCTATAATCCTAAAAAGAAGAAATGAGAAAAGAGGCTGTCATCTGACAGCCTCTTTTTGAGTAGTAAGTTTGCAGTCTGTAGTTTTTAGTGAATGGTTTTAAATTTAAAGGCCTTTATTCGTAGGAGCTGTCCCAGAGGGCGGCCCGCCTGATTCCTTTAAAAGGAGGTCCCATGATCCAACAAGTTCATTCTCATCCCGATATATACCGTATCCGCGTCGATTTGCCCGACAATCCCCTGCAGTATCTCAACTCCTATGTCATCAAAGGAGTGTCTGGCAATCTAGTCATCGACACGGGTTTCAACCGGCCCGAATGTAAACGCGCCTTGTGCCAGGGTTTACAAGAACTGGACATCCGTTTACAATCTGATACGTCCCTGTTCATCACTCATCTCCACGCTGACCACAGCGGTCTCGTCGGCCTCTTTGCCGCTACCGGCTGTCCTGTTTACATGCATCCCGTCGATTACCAGTACCTCGTCGATTCGGAAGACGGTTCGACGTGGAAAGCGGCTGAAGATAACTTCATGCGCGAAGGCATGCCGCCGGCCGAAATCAAGACGCAGTTCTCCAATCAGGCCCGGACCTTTTCGCCAGACCCGCATTTCCCGGTGAACCCTGTCCATGACGGCGACTGCCTCCACCTGGCCGGCTGCGATTTACAGGTCATTCACACGCCGGGCCATACGCCGGGCCTGTGCTGCCTGTACCTGCCGAAAGAAGAAGTCTTCTTTACCAGTGACCACATCCTCTTCAACATTACGCCGAACATCCAGGTCTGGTATCATATGAAACAGGCCCTGCAACGCTATCTCGAAAGTTTACAGAAAGTGCGGGAACTCCCCGTCCGACTGGCCCTGCCGGGACACCGTGAAGGCGATACGTCCATTGCCGGCCGCATCGACGAAATCGTGGCCCATCACGACCGACGCCTGGCGGAAATCTGCCATCTGGCAGGGCTCTATCCGCACAGCACGGCCTACGACATCGCCCCACATATGACCTGGTCCATGCGCGGCAAGCAGTGGAAGGACTTTCCGCCGACGCAGAAATGGTTCGCCCTGGGGGAAACGCTGGCCCATATTGAATATCTCGTCGACCACGGTGTCCTGTGCTGCCGTGAAGAACAGGACTGCCGCCATTATGATTTAGTAAGGACGGAAACATAAGTCCTCGAAGGAGGTTTTTATGAAATTCAGTCTGCCTGGTTTGCGTAATTGGATAATCGCTTTTTCGCTCCTGGTCTGTCCGGCCGGAGCAGCTGCTGTAGGAACGGCGGACTGGTCGTCTGCCGGCCGGTCTTTGGCAGCGACACAGGCTGGGACGGCTTCTTTTTATGAAATGGCGTCGGACCTTTTCTGGCGGCGCAGCGATGATAATCGTTTCGCTTCTTATAAAGACTTGGCCGAACCGTCAGAAGATACGGGCTGGTGGGTCAAGACCGATTATCGCAGCTATACCTTTCCCGATTACGGCAGCCTGTCTTTCAGCCAGGACTACAGTGCGACCCTCATCGGTTATGATTCGCCGCATGCCATGGCCCGTTGGGGCGGGACCCTGCATCAGGGCGCTTTTTATACGATGAGCACGTCGAATGTATATACTAATGGTCAGGCAGGAAGCCAGCCTTATGGCGGCGGATCCGATTCCATCAAGGAATACGGCGGCGGGTTTGCCATGGAATGGGGCGATAAGCACGATCGCCATGGCGATGCCGTCATCCGCCTGTCCCAGCTGCAGCATACTGTTTCCTATAGCGACGCCGATGGGAATGGTGACCTGGTCAATTACCGGACCTGGCTGCTTGGCGCCGGTATCCGTTACTATGAAACACGGCTCCTGCCTAAGCAATTCTTCTGGGAACCCCAGGCCGGCCTGTCCCTGGGTTATGTCTTCCCTTACACGGTCAGCGGGGACGACGTGACCTATCAGTCCGGGAATAAACCCTATGTTACGGGCCGACTGGGCATCATGGCCGGCAAATCGTATAGCGTCAACGGCCATGCCGGCCTGCTCTATGGCCGCTTTGGCGTTCAGCGGGAAATGAATGGGACTACGACGGGCAGTCTCCATGGCGATGGCCAGGCACCCCAGACGGCCGATGTCGGTTCCAGCCATTACACCTGGTATGACATGACTTTTGGGACGTCCCTGTCTTTGGGGAAGGGGAATTCCGTCTGGGGTGAATTGACGCGGCGGTCCGGCTCCAGTATGGCGCCGACGTGGAGTGTCAATGGCGGACTGGTCCTCAAATGGGGTGGTGCCAGCCGGACGACGCGGGAACGGATGAAGGCCCTGAAGAAAGACCCGCACAGCATCGAATTGGATATCAATAAAAAATAATAAAAAATAACAAAAAATAACTATTCTCCGTTATTGACAAGTGTACTGATTTAGTCTATAATGAACACATAAAGAAAAACAATTATTAATTAGTAAATAACTTCTTATATATAAACCGTACATTCGTCAGGGGCCAAGCCCCGAAGGAGGAACCCATATGAAACACGTAGAATTTTACCGTAACGATAAAGATGGCAGCGTTTTAGTATCTGTAGGCACGCAAGTACCGGAAAAACTCATCTATGCCGGCCAGGAATTGACTCATCTCGTCGCCGACACTGTCGATGCAGCTAAAGAAAAACACGTACCGGCTATCCAGAAAATCGATGGTCATCTGGAAGTCCACGTCGGCTCAGTGACACACCCGATGGAAGAAAAGCATTACATCGAATGGATTGCCCTTGTCGATGACAACGGCGTCGACATCCGTTACCTCAAACCAGGTGAAGAACCGAAGGCTGAATTTGAAACAGGCGATGCCGGCGAAGTCTATGCATACTGCAACCTCCACGGCCTGTGGAAAGAATCATTCGCTGTCAAAGAAGCACCGTCCCTCGATGGGGCCACCTGCTCGCCGGAATTTGGCGGCTGCGTCATCCACGAATTATAAACCATAAGGAGGTTACACCATGAACGTATATGATTTCACTGTCAAAGATATCCAGGGACACGATGTATCTCTGAGCCAATATAAAGATAAAGTCCTGCTCATCGTCAATACGGCCAGCAAATGCGGCTTTACGCCGCAGTACGACGGCCTGGAAGCCTTATATCAGAAATATAAGGATAAAGGCCTGGTCATCCTCGGTTTCCCGTGCAACCAGTTCCTGGAACAGGACCCGGAAGATAACCAGCACATCGAACAGTTCTGCCGCCTCAACCATGGCGTCACCTTCCCGCTCTTTGCGAAAATCGACGTTCGCGGTGATCAGGCAGCTCCGCTTTATCAATACCTCACGGGAGCCGCGCCTTTTAAAGGCTACGAAACCGATAAAGAAAGCGGCCAGCTCATCCAGAAGGTCGTTTCCGAATACTATCCGGACAATGCCCAGGGCAACGGCATCAAATGGAATTTCACCAAATTCCTCATCAACCGGGACGGCAGCCAGGTCCAGCGCTTTGAACCCAGCACGACACCGGAAGAATTAGACCCAATCCTCGAAAAACTACTCCTCTCCTAATAAGAAAAGGGACTGTCGCACATGCGGCAGTCCCTTTTCTGTAGGGGCGCCACGTGGGGCGCCCGCTTCGGGATATGTATGATTTACTGCCCCGTTTGCTGGAAGAATTATCCCAATCCCTAACGGGCCGCTCACGTGGCGCCTCTACAAGATCCGTATTACAAACTATAAAACCATCTGCTAACCACGAACCACTAGCTGCTAACCACTTAAAAAGGGGACTGTCCAACCTTATGGGTACAGTATAAGCTTTAAATTTAAAAAACTTAACTACAAACTGCAAACATAATACTCAAAAAGGCGCTGTCTTTACGCGACAGCGCCTTTTTATATGACAAGCCCTGATGAAATGGGGTATAATAAAACCGAAGTGTTATTTGTAGAAAAAGGAGAGTGTTTCCCATGAATAAAAAAGCGGAAAATTTCAAGAAATATCTGGACGAAAAGGATATCAAGGCTTTTACGGTCGATGAAATCAAGGATGACCAGTTCCAGACGGTCGTCTTCCGGTCGGCTGCTGACATCAATGGCAACCGCCTGCCCCTCATCGTCATCCTCGACACCAGCATTTACGGCATGATCCGCGTCCTGGTAGCACCGAAGGTCCTGCACGATGACAATGAAGCCGCCGTCATCAAACTGCTCAATACGTACAACAAGCAGTACAAGTCCTTCAAATACTATGTCGATGATGAAGGCAACCTCATCCTCGATACGTGCGTCCTCCTCAAAGACGATGAAGTCGACGGCGATTTGATTTACGCCATGTTCGACGTTATCATCCGCCATCTCGGCGAATCGTACAAAGAGCTCATGAAATCCATCTGGGCGTAATATAGGTTATCGTACAGAGTTTGTAGCAGGCGTAGAGGTTTGTGAACGTACTCCCGCCTATAGAGGCGGGAGCTTCCTGCTTCAACGAGAACAGCGCTACTGACTCTAAAGAGTTGCGGCGGCTTACACTATCTCCACAGGCGTAGATTCCCGTGCGACCCACGGTATTTTATGGATTACGTCAGGCAAATATCCGCCTGGCTTCTTCCCGAATATTGATGGCCGCGTTTTTATCGCGGTTATGGTGACTTCCACATTTAGGGCAATCCCATTCCCTTACAGATAAGTCCTTGGTTTCGTGATTCTGATATCCGCAAACATGGCACAGCTGGCTGCTTGGATACCACTTGTCTATCTTGATAAGCTGTTTGCCTTGCCAAGCCAGCTTATATTCCAGCATGTTCGTGAACATATTCCAGCCATTGTCAGCTACGGATTTGCCAAAGCTGAACTTGCCACCCTTTTTCCGCTTTGCCATCGCATTGACGCTAATATCCTCAATGCCAATGGCATCATAGCGATCTGCAAGGTAGCGAGCCTTCTTATGCAAGAAATCCTGACGTTGATTGGCCACTTTCTCATGAAGAATAGCTACACGCAGTCTTTGTTTTTCTCTGTTGTGACTTCCTTTCTGCTTTTTGGATAGCTTTCGCTGTGCCTTAGCCAATCTTTTCTCTGCCGTTCTCAGGAAATCGGGATACTTAGCATCCGCCTCATCGGAAGCCACATACAAGCCGTGCATCGCAAAATCTAGCCCCAGGAAGGTCTTCGGTATGACAGGGAGTATTTGGTTTTCATACTCCACTAGCATACTGATATAGTACTTTCCTGATGGCGTCTTGCTGATGGTTACGGTCTTTATGATACTGTTTTCCGGCAAGGGACGATGCTGGCATAATTTCACCCAACCGACTTTCGGCAGTTTCACCTTATGGCCCTCGATTCGGACAGAGCCTTTCTGGTTGTTCGTGGAATACGAAGCACGACGATTCTTCTTGGACTTGAAGCGCGGCTTGCCGAAATGCTTGTTGTCATTCCAAAAGTGGCTGTAGGCCTTATTCAGGTTCATTTGGGCATTGGCAAGGGCTAAACTATCTACTTCCTTTAGCCAAGGAAATTCTTCCTTGTACTGCGCAGGCGTGTTATTCAGCTTTTGGCCGGTTTCCTTATAATAGTCAAGGCGGTCACTCAGCATCTTGTTGTAGATGAATCGGACACACCCAAAGGTTTTGGCAAACGTAATTTTCTGTTCCCTTGTCGGGTATATTCTGTATCGGTATGCCTTATTCACTATCATCACCTGCCTTGACTTTCCAAATCCTTTCACTCTTACCACTGATTATACTGCAAATCAACTTGTGAAGCCATTGTTTTTCTGATGGCATCGAGCCCTCAGAAAAACCTGCAATTCATCTCGCCGCCTAAAGAGGCGGGAGACTTCTTGCAGAATCAGGTTAAATTTTTAGCTGTCTATTCACTAAAAACTGAAAACTACAAACTAAGGACTAAAAAACAGGCTGTCTTTGTGTGACAGCCTGTTTTTTATGACTCTTTTTCATGAATATATACGCGTTTAGACAAAATCGGCATAAGATGAACGTTTTACTAGAAAGGCCTTGCATAAATTTTTTCGAAATAGTACAATGAAGATAACAAATAGTCATCTAAAAAATACCTTAGTCACATAGTGAAAAAGATGATTTTATCTGCGCAATGTTAAAGATGACTCCTAAGTGTACACGGATTCTTTCAGTTACCAGGTTTTACAGAAAGGGGAAAAGTACTATGGCAAAGAAAATCTTCAAGACAATGGATGGCAACGAAGCTGCGGCTTATATTGCCTACGCCTTTACGGAACTGGCTTCCATCTTCCCGATAACGCCGTCGTCGCCGATGGCTGAACACGTCGATGAATGGGCTGCTCATGGCCGTAAGAACTTGTTTGGCACGACCGTCCAGGTTCAGGAAATGCAGTCTGAAAAAGGGGCTGCCGGTGCTATGCACGGCGCTTTGAATACCGGCGCATTGACGACGACCTTTACATCTTCCCAGGGCATGATGATCATGCTCAGCAACATGTTCAAGATTTCCAGCGAACTCCTGCCCGGTGTCTTCCACGTCGCATCCCGTACAGTTGCCACCAACGGCTATACGATTTTTGCCGGCCATGACGATGCTATGGCTATGCGCGGCACGGGCATCAGCATGATGTGCGAATCGAGTGTCCAGGAAATCATGGACCTGGCAGCTGTCGTCCATGCCACGGCTATTTCCTGCCGCATCCCTATCATCAACTTCTTCGATGGCTTCCGCACGTCCCACGAAATCCAGAAAATCGAAGTCCTGCCGTATGAAAAACTCCGGCCCCTCCTCGATATGGGTGCCGTCCGGGCTTTCCGCAAACGCGGCATGAATCCGGATAATCCGGAAGCCATTTCTTTCTGCGAACCGGCTGAAACGTTTATGCAGCACCGCGAAGCCCTCAATAAATTCTACGACCGCGTTCCCGATGTCGCTGAAGGTTACATGCAGAAAATCAGTGAAATCACGGGCCGTGAATACCACCTGTTCAACTATACCGGCGCTCCTGATGCTGAATTCGTCCTCGTCGCCATGGGTTCCGGCGCCCAAACCATTGAAGAAACGGTCAAGATGCTCGTCGATAAAGGCGAAAAGGTCGGCTGTATCAACGTCCACATGTTCCGGCCCTGGTCGGAAAAACATTTCCTGGCCGCTCTGCCGAATACGGTCAAGAAGATTGCCGTCCTGGACCGCACCAAGGAAACCGGCGCCAACGGCGAACCGCTCTATCACAGCGTCACTGCTACCTTTGCCGTAGCTGACAATGCGCCGAAAGTCTACCACGGCCGCTATGGTATCGCATCGAAAGAATTCTTGCCGGGCGACGTCGTCGCTGCCTTTGAAAACCTCAAAGCCTTCGAACCGAAGAACGACTTCACTTTGAGCATCGTCGACGATGTTACCTATAAATCCCTGCCGCGCGTCAAAGGCATCGCTACGGGCGGCAAAGGCCTGAAAGCCTGCAAGTTCTGGGGCTTCGGTTCCGACGGTACAGTCGGCGCCAATAAGAGTGCCATCAAGATCATCGGCGATAACACCGATATGTATGCTCAGGCTTATTTTGCTTATGATTCCAAGAAATCCGGTGGCGTCACCGTATCGCATCTGCGCTTTGGTGATACGCCGATCAAGATGCCGTATCTCATCAATAATGCCGACTTCATCGCCTGCCACCGCCAGTCCTATGTCCATGGCTTCGACCTCCTGCGGGGCATCAAGAAAGGCGGTACGTTCCTGCTCAATACGGTTTGGAAACCGGAAGAACTGGATGAAAAACTGCCGGCTAAATTAAAACGCGCTATTGCCCGCAACGACGTCAAATTCTACATCATCGACGCTGTCGGCATTGCTCAGAAAATCGGTCTCGGCGGCCGCATCAACATGATCATGCAGTCGGCCTTCTTCAAACTGGCCGATGTCATTCCTCTGGACCTGGCTATTGCGAAACTGAAAGAATCCGTCGTCGCATCGTATGGCAAGAAAGGCCAGAATATCGTCGACATGAACAATAAAGCTATCGACCAGGGCCTGTCTGCTATCGTCAAGGTCGATGTACCGGCCGCCTGGGCTGATGCTGTCGATGAACCGGTCGACATGTCGAAACATACGAAATTCTTCCGCGAATTCTCCATTCCTGTCAATGCCCTCGAAGGCGACGACCTGCCGGTCAGTGCTTATGATGGCATCGAAGACGGCCGTTGGCCGACGGGGACCTGCGCCGAAGAAAAACGCGGCGTCGCCATGTTCGTACCGAGCTGGGATGCTGAAAAATGTATCGGCTGTAACCAGTGTTCCTTCGTCTGCCCCCATGCTGCTATCCGTCCGTTCCTGATGACGCCTGATGAAGCCGCTAAGGCTCCGAAAGGCTACCAGGACAAGGAAATCAAAGTGGCTCCGGGCTACAAGTACAATATCGTCGTATCCGTCATGGACTGCCTGGGCTGCGGCAGCTGTACCCATGTCTGCCCGAAACAGGCATTGACCATGAAACCTTTCGACGGCGAAGAATATAAAGCGGCTCTTTGGGATTACGTCATCGGCCTGCCGGTCAAAGCCAACCCGATGGATAAGAATACCGTCATCGGCAGCCAGTTCGAACAGCCGCTCCTCGAATTCACCGGCGCCTGCGCAGGCTGTGCTGAAACGCCGTATTGTAAAGTCGTCACCCAGCTCTTCGGCGACCGCATGATGATCGCCAACGCTCACGGCTGCTCCAGCGTCTGGGGCGGTAGTGCACCGGACTGCGGCTATACCAAGAACGCTCAGGGTCATGGCCCGGCTTGGTCGACATCCCTCTTTGAAGACAACGCAGAATACGGTTTCGGTATGATGCTGGCTGAAAAGACGGAACGGAAACTGCTGGAACAGTACATCGATGCCGCTATGGACGTCGCCAGCCCGGAACTGCAGGCAGCCTTTACGGAATGGAAAGAACACAAGGCTGAAAGCGAAGGCACCCGCGAACGTTCGGATAAGGTCATTGCCCTCCTGGAAGCTGAAAAAGACGGCAAACCGGCACTGGAACAGGTCTATGATATGAAACAGTTCCTGGTCAAACGCAGCCAGTGGATCTTCGGCGGCGACGGCTGGGCTTACGATATCGGTTATGGTGGCTTGGACCACGTCCTGGCTCAGGGCGAAGACGTCAACGTCCTGGTCTTCGATACGGAGGTTTACTCCAATACAGGCGGCCAGGCTTCCAAAGCTACGCCGACGGCTGCTGTTGCCCAGTTCGCAGCTTCCGGTAAGAAGACGCGCAAGAAGGACTTGGGCATGATGGAAGCACAGTACGGCTACATCTACGTCGCTCAGGTCGCTATGGGCGCCGATAAGAACCAGTTTATGAAGGCTCTCAAAGAAGCCGAAGCCTACAACGGCCCGTCCCTGATCATCGGTTATGCACCGTGCATCAACCACGGCCTGAAAGTCGGCCAGGGTCAGAGCCAGCTCGAAGAAAAACGGGCAGTCGAAGCCGGTTACTGGCATCTGTGGCGCTATAATCCGGAATTGAAGAAACAGGGCAAGAGCCCCTTCATCCTCGATTCCAAACAGCCAACAGCCAACTTCCGCGACTTCCTCATGGGCGAAACACGTTTCTCGTCCTTGCAGCGCACCTTCCCGGATACGGCAGAAGCACTCTTTGAAAAGACCGAAGAAGATGCTAAGGACCGCTACGAAGGCTATGTCCGCATGACAAAAGCCTATGATGACAAATAAATAGTTCGTTGCAAATGAAAAAGGAGCCGCCCCATTAAGCAAGAACACGCTTAATGGGGCGGCTTTTTTGCACTGTAGGGGTCGCCGCGTGGGCGACCCGTTAGGAATCTGGAAGCTTCTCCTAGCAGACCGGCTAGAAAATCACATATATCCTGGGACGGGCTCGCCACGTGCGAGCCCCTACGGATTATGAGCCCCTTCGTGAGACAGCCACTACAAGCCACGAACTACGAGCCACTAGCCATGCTCCCGTCCTTCTAAGAGGCCGGCCAGGATGGTGATGTAGTGGCGGGCTTCTTCGAGCAGGGGTTCTCCGGCAATCTTGATCCAGCCTACGGTCATCGTATCCAGGGGATTTTCGATGGGGATGGCCTGGATATGGCGGCCGATGATCGACGGGGCTACATGGCCCGTGCCGATGGTGTAGGCATCGGTAGACCGTATGACGCTGAACAGGGTGGAACGGTCGGTGACGTAGATGCACTGGCGGCTGGCCGGATTGGGCAGGAGCAGTTCTTCCGAGAACTGGGACTTGTCATGGCCCTGTTCAAAGCGGACACAGGGATATTCCGCAAATTGACTGGGAACGACGTGTTGACACGCTGCCAGAGGATGGCCGCTGCGGACGTAAAGACAGGGCGTAAAGGCGCAAAGAGGCGTGAATTCCAGCTTGTTTTTGTGGAATAAGTCCTGCAGGAAGCGCTCGTTCATATGGGACAAGAAGAGAATGCCCAGATGGCTCTCGCGGGTGACGACGTCGTGGATGACCTGCGACGTCCGCCCTTCGCGCAGGGTGAATACGCAGGACTTGCCCGGCTGGACGTGTTGCAGGGCATGGATGAAGGCTTCATCGGCAAAGGGATAGTGCTGGGAAGAGATGGACAGGATCTGGGGCAGGTCCTGTCTTTTTTCTGCCTGGAAATGGTCGTGCATGGCCGCTGCATGGGAGAGGATGTGGCCGGCATAGTGCAGGAATTCCAGCCCTGCCGGTGTGAACGTGATGCCATGGCGGTTGCGCTCGACCAGGGTCAGGGAGAACTCTTTTTCCAGGTCCCGTATGGCCGTGCTCAGGCTGGGCTGGGAGATGTTCAGAGCCTGTGCGGCAGCCGAAATTGAATTGTGCTTAGATAACTCTAAGATATAACGAAGTTGCTGTAAAGTCATAATAAAACACCTCGAATATCAACCGTACCTATAGAATCGCATATCGTACTTTTATTGTATCAAAATAAAAAAATAGAGGAAAGTTATGAGTTTTTGATACAATAAAGGAATATTTAAAATGAAAATAAAGAATAAATAGGAGCAAAAAGTTGAAAAGAGATGTCTAGCCATGACTTACAAATTATAAAGAAAATATATCGAAATTTGACTTTTTGGAAAGAACATTTCTTTATAGAAATGCTGGAATCGTGAGAATAAGTCATTCTCAATATATGAAAAACCTAGCAAATGATGAGGAAAATTTAAAGGAAATAAGTCGTTGATATAGGAAATTCCTATAAAAGTAAATTGCGCAATGAATATTTTACAGCACATACCTTCCATGATATACTTTAAGTAAGAAATAGAACGTTTTAGTAAAAGGTGAAACGCCGACATATACATTAAATTTTACGGTTTTTGGAAAACAGACCAGAACTGATATAGATAAAATGTATATGAACAGAAATTGAGAAAGGGGAGCCGATGACATCGACAAACATGTAATGTTAAGAGAGACACTTTATTTTCAAATGTATCCATCATAGGAGGTAATTCATATGAACTCAACAGCAGCATTGGCCCGGCAGGCGGGCATGACAGATGCACAATGGAAAGAAGCCGTCAAGTTCGACAGTACGGACTGGGGCTGGATTATTATGAGTATCGGCATGGCCATTGGCGCCGGTATCGTCTTTTTGCCCGTTCAGGTAGGCCTGGTCGGCGTATGGGTTTATTTATTCTCAGCTATCATCGCCTATCCGGCTATCTATCTCTTACAGCGCTTATTCATCAATACCCTGGCAGATTCGCCGCGGTGCGAAGATTATCCCAGCGTCATCAGCGGTTACCTCGGTAAGAACTGGGGCTTCCTCCTGGGAATCCTCTACTTCCTGAGCATCCTCATCTGCGTCTTCATGTATTCGACGGCCCTGACCAACGACAGCGCGTCCTTCCTGTTTTCCTTCGGCGTAACGGATACGCTCCTGTCGGACAGCCCCTTCTACGGACTGGCCATCATCTGCGTCATGGTCCTCATCGCCTCCCGGGGTGAACAGCTCCTGTTCCGCGTATCGACGCTCATGGTCCTGACGAAATTGTTAGTCGTCATCTGCTTGGGCGGCATCATGATCCAGCATTGGAACTTGGCCAACATCGGCGTCTTCCCGGACCTGGGCTACCTCGTCAAGAACACCATCGCCATGCTGCCGGTCACGCTGACATCGATCCTCTTCATCCCCAGCATCAGCCCGATGGTCATTTCCTACCGCTCTCACAACAAGTCCATCCACGTCGCCCGTTATAAAGCCATGCGGGCTATGAAAATCGCTTTCTCCGTCTTGTTCATCACGATTTTCTCGTACGCTATGTCCTTCAACCTGGCCCTCGGTCATGACCAGGCCGTCATCGCTTACTCCCAGAACATTTCGGCCCTGGCCATCGTTGCCAGAGGGTTTGATGGCAGCGCCGTCAAGATCTTCAGCCTTATCCTCAACATCTTCGCTGTCATGACGGCTTTCTTCAGCGTCTTCCTCGGCTTCCGTGAAGCCTGCCAGGGGATTGCCATGAACATCCTGCGCCGCTTCATTCCGGAAGAAAAAATCAGCAAGACCGTCGTCCGTCACGGCATCCTCATCTTCGCCGTCGCCGTCGCCTGGGGCGCCATCGTCCTCAATGCACCGGTCCTCAAGCTTTTGACCCTGCTCGGCCCGATCTTCGGTATCATCGCCTGCCTCATCCCGGCATACCTGGTTTACAAAGTCGATGCCCTGCATAAATACAAAGGCATCTCCCTGGTCCTCATCGTCTTCGCCGGCATCCTGCTCATCATCTCGCCGGTCATCGCTATGATGTAGTTTTCTAGCAGTTAGCAGTTAGGGATTAGCAGTTAGTGGCTCATAGTTCGTAACGCCCTGGAAAACGCTAACCCCTAACCCCTAACCCCTAACCCCTAAAAAGGATTGTCGTCGTACGACAATCCTTTTTTTGCCAGTAAAACGATTGTCTTTAGAATATGGACAAAAATCTCCTTGACAGGTTAAAAAATGCGGTGTATCATACAACCATCAAATGAACATCGTCCATGAAACCTTTGAGGCGGAAGTAAAAACGATGACGTGCACGTACAGAGAGCCGGGGTGCTGAGAGCCGGCCGACGCAGCTCGTTAAATGGACCGTTGAGGGCGCAGTCAAAGGCTATAAGGCTGAGTATTCTGCGACGTGTTGGCATACGTCAGTTGCCGGGAATATGTTGGTATTCCGTCGAGAGTAGGGTTCGATCCCTGAAACAAGGTGGCACCGCGGAACTTAATCCGTCCTTGACAAGTAACATTGTCATGGACGGATTCTTTTTTTAGGAGGCTCATATGGAAACGCTCAGTCTGGAACAGGTAAAAGCATATCAAGGTGAATATAAGGTCGTGCCCATCTGCCGCAGCATGTATGCCGACATCCGCACGCCCATCGAAGTATTGCGCATCGTCAAGAACATCAGCTCTCATTGCTATTTGCTGGAAAGCATGGAAGACTCCCAGCGCTGGGGCCGCTACACTTTCATCGGCTATGACCCGCAGATGGGCCTGTACTGCAAGGACGGCACGGTCCACATCAAGACCGGCGCCGAAGTCCAGATCCATACGGACCATCCGGAACAGCTCATTTCCCAGATTCTGGCAGATAATAAGGCGCCGCGCCTTTCGGACCTGCCTCCCTTTACGGGCGGCCTGGTCGGCTACTTTGCCTATGATTTCATCAAATACGCCGAACCGTCGCTGAAGCTCAATGCCGTCGATGACGATGGCTTCAACGATTTCGACCTCATGTTGTTCGACAAGGTCATCGTCTTCGATAACCTGAAACAGCAGATTTACCTCATCGTCAATGTCCGCCTCGACTCGGTCGAAGAAAATTACAACCGGGCCCTCCTGGAAATGAAGCGCATGGAAAGCCTCATCTGCGAAGGCAAGAAGGCACCGGACGTACCGCTGCAGCTCAAGAGCGATTTCAAACCCTTGTTCAATGAAGAAGAATATTGCCAGATGGTCGAAAAGGGCAAGAACTACATCCGTGAAGGCGATATTTTCCAGGTCGTCCTGGCCAACCGCCTGAGCGCCGAAGCCGAAGGGAGCCTCCTCGATACGTACCGCGTCCTGCGGACCATCAATCCGTCGCCGTACATGTTCTTCTTCTCTGGCGACGATATCGAACTGGCCGGTTCTTCGCCGGAAACGTTGACCCGCCTGGAAAACGGCGACCTCTTCACCTTCCCTCTGGCCGGCTCGCGGCCGCGGGGCAAGACGCCGGAAGAAGACCAGGCCTTGGAAGACGAACTCCTGCACAATACGAAGGAACTGGCCGAACACAACATGCTCGTCGACCTGGGCCGCAATGACCTGGGACGCATCAGCGAATTCGGCAGCGTCCACGTCGAACGCTATCTCGACGTCCTGCACTTCTCCCACATCATGCACATCGGCTCGACTGTCCACAGTACGATACGCAAGGACAAGACGGCTGTCGATGCCATTGCCTCGGTCCTGCCGGCGGGCACCCTGTCGGGGGCGCCGAAGATCCGGGCCTGTGAAATCATCGACGAACTGGAAGGCCACAAACGCGGCGTCTACGGCGGCGCCATCGGCTACATCGACTTTACCGGCAATATGGACTGCTGCATCGGCATCCGCCTGGCTTACAAGAAAGGCAATCACGTCTATGCCTGCTCCGGTGCGGGCATCGTCGCCGACAGCCTCCCCGAACAGGAACATCAGGAATGTCTGAACAAGGCCAAAGCCGTCGTCATTGCATTACAGCAGGCTAATGGAGGAATCGACAAATGATAGTTCTCATTGATAATTACGACAGTTTTTCTTATAATCTCTACTAGCTCCTCGGTCAGTTCGACCCGGATATCACGGTCATCCGCAACGATGAAAAGACCGTCCAGGATATTGAAGCCATGCATCCGGATCACCTCATCATTTCACCCGGTCCGGGCCGTCCCGCCGATGCCGGTGTCTGCGAAGAAGCCATCAGCTACTTCGCCGGCAAGGTCCCCATCCTGGGCGTCTGCTTAGGCCATCAGGCCATCTGCGAAATCTACGGCGGCACCATTACCTATGCCAAGCAGCTCATGCACGGCAAACAGTCCGTAGCGACGCTGAAAACAGACAGCCCGTTGTTTAAGGGGCTGCCGGAACAAGTCGACGTCGGCCGTTATCATTCCCTGGCCCTCGACCCGGATACGCTGCTCGAAGGATTGGAAGTCCTGGCCCATACGGAAGACGGCGAAATCATGGCCGTCGGTCACAAGCAGTATCCCGTCTACGGCCTGCAGTTCCATCCCGAATCGATTTTGACGCCCCAGGGGCCGATGATGGTAGAAAATTTCCTTACATTATAAGTAATATAGATGACTCTTTGAATGGAGGTACTTACGATGATTAAAGAAGCGATTATCAAGATTGTCAATAAAGGCGATTTGACTTACGACGAAGCCCATCAGGTCATGATGGAAATCATGAAAGGCGAAACGACGCCGACTCAGAACGCCGCTTTCCTGGCTGCCCTTTCGACGAAGAGCACCAAAGCCGAAACGATCGATGAAATTTCCGGCTGTGCCGAAGCCATGCGCTCCCTGGCGACGCCCGTTCCCCATCCGGGCATGGAAGTCCTGGAAATCGTCGGCACCGGCGGTGACGGCGCCCATTCTTTCAATATTTCCACGACGTCGGCCATGGTCCTGGCCGCAGGCGGCGTCAAGGTCGCCAAACACGGCAACCGGGCCGCTTCGTCCCTGTGCGGTACGGCGGACTGCCTGGAAGCGCTGGGCATCAACATCCAGCAGGACCCGCAGCTGGCCTTGAAGATGCTCGAAGAAACGAATTTCTGCTTCCTCTTTGCCCAGAAATACCACGCTGCCATGAAATACGTCGGCCCTATCCGCAAGGAACTGGGCTTCCGGACGGTCTTCAACATCCTCGGTCCTCTGACCAACCCGGCCAAGCCGGAAATGTTCCTCCTCGGCGTCTATGACGGCTATCTTGTCGAACCGCTGGCCAAGGTCCTGGCCTCCCTCGGCATCAAACGGGGCCTCGTTGCTTACGGTCAGGAAAAACTCGACGAAATCTCGCCGAACGGCCCGACGACGATCTGCGAACTCCGCGACGGTTATTACCGGACATCGGTCATCAAACCGGAAGACTTCGGCCTCACGCCGGGGACGAAAGAAGACCTCGTCGGCGGGACGCCGGAAGTCAACGCCCAGATTACCCGCGATGTCCTGTCCGGGAAAATCCAGGGGACGAAACGCAATGCCGTCCTCATGAACAGCGGCGCAGCCTTCTTCGTCGCCGGCAAAGCCGATTCCATCGCCGACGGCATCCAGCTCGCAGCCAGCCTCATCGACAGCGGCAAGGCGACGGCAGCCCTGGAAAAATGCATTGCCGTCAGCAACGAGTGAGAAGGTGCCCTATGATATTAGATGATCTTACGGCAGCCGTTGCCAAGCGGCTGGTCACGGATAAACAGCAGGTCCCGCCGGAAGTCATGAAGCAGCGGGCCCTGGCAGCTCCGAAGAAAGAAGGATTCCCCTTTGAAAGGAACCTGAAGAAGCCGGGCTTGTCTTTCATCTGTGAAGTCAAGAAGGCCTCGCCGTCGAAGGGCCTCATCGCTCCCGATTTCCCTTACGTCGCCATTGCCAAAGAATATGAACAGACCGGCGCCGCAGCCATTTCCGTCCTGACTGAACGGGATTACTTCCTGGGCAGCCCGCAGTATTTGCAGGAAATCGCCGCTGCCGTCGATACGCCGGTCCTGTGCAAGGATTTCATCATCGACGAATACCAGATTTATGAAGCCCGGGCCCTAGGCGCGTCGGCTGTGCTCCTCATCTGCGCCGTCCTCGACGACGACCGGCTGCGGAACTTCTTCCAGCTGGCCGATTCTCTGGGACTGTCGGCTCTGGTCGAAGCCCACGATGAAGACGAAGTGCGCCGGGCCATCGCCATCGACGCCCGCGTCATCGGCGTCAATAACCGCAACCTCAAGGACTTTACGGTATCCCTCGATACGAGCTGCCGCCTGCGGCCGCTGGTATCGAAGGACATCCTCTTCGTCGCCGAAAGCGGCATCAAGACGGCAGACCACACGAAGGTCCTGCGCGACCACGGCGTCGACGCCGTCCTCATCGGCGAAACCTTCATGCGCAGTCCCGATAAGAAAGCCATGCTCGACGAGCTGGCCGGAGGCTATCGTGGTTAAGGTCAAGTTCTGCGGCCTCAAGCGGCCCTGTGATATTGTCTGGGCCAATGAACTCCGGCCCGATTATGCCGGCTTCGTCTTTGCCGGCAAGAAGCGCCGCGTCAGCGACGACCAGGCCGTAGCCCTGCGCAAGGCCCTGGACCCGTCTATCCCGGCCGTCGGCGTCTTCGTCGATGACAGTCTGGAACACATAGGGCAGCTGGTGACGGCCGGGACCATCCAGATCGTCCAGCTCCACGGCTGCGAAGACGACGCGATGATCGAAGCTGTCCAGCAGACCTTGAAGGTACGGGTCATCAAAGCCTTTTCCATCGCCAGCGAAGCCGATGTCCGGCAGGCCCGGTGCAGCCGGGCCGACTACATCCTGTTCGACCACGGTGCCGGCGGGACGGGGGACTGTTTCGACTGGGCCCTGCTGGCCCATATAGACAGACCGTACTTTCTGGCCGGCGGCCTCAATCCGGACAATGCCGTCCAGGCGGCAGCGCTCCAACCCTTTGCCCTGGATGTGAGCAGCGGCATTGAGACAGACGGCGTGAAAGACAAAGAAAAAATGAAACGATTCATGGCACAAGTACGTGCTTACAGGAGGTAACTACATGAGTACAGGAAGATTTGGCCCCTTCGGCGGTCAATACATACCGGAAACATTGATGAATGAAATCCAGCGCTTGGAAAAAGCGTACAGCCATTATAAGAATGATCCTGATTTCCAGGCTGAATTGAAAGACTTGCTCGACGATTATGCCAACCGTCCGTCCCTGCTCTACTATGCCGAACGGATGACCAAAGATTTGGGCGGCGCCAAGGTTTACTTGAAGCGCGAAGACCTGAACCATACGGGTGCCCACAAGATTAATAACGCCCTGGGCCAGTGCCTGCTGGCCAAGAAGATGGGCAAGACGCGGGTCATCGCCGAAACCGGCGCCGGCCAGCACGGCGTCGCTACGGCGACGGCAGCGGCTTTCTTAGGCCTGGAATGTGAAGTATTCATGGGCGAAGAAGATACGATCCGCCAGGCCCTGAACGTCTACCGTATGGAACTCCTGGGCGCCAAGGTCCACGCCGTCACGTCGGGCTCGCGGGTCCTCAAGGACGCCGTCAACGAAGCCATGCGCGAATGGGTCAGCCGCGTCGACGATACGCACTACGTCATCGGCTCGACCATGGGTCCACATCCCTTCCCGATGATGGTCCGCGACTTCCAGTCCGTCATCAGCAAGGAAGCGCGTCAGCAGATCCTCGAACGGGAAGGGAAACTGCCCTCGGCTGTCCTGGCCTGTGTCGGCGGCGGCAGCAATGCCATGGGGATGTTCTACCACTTCATCGGCGATAAAGACGTCAAGCTCATCGGCTGCGAAGCTGCTGGCAAGGGCATCGACACCAAGATGCACGCCGCTACTATGGCCAAAGGGGAAGTCGGCATTTTCCACGGCATGAAATCGCTCTTCTGCCAGAACGAAGACGGTCAGATCGACGAAGTCTATTCCATTTCTGCCGGCCTCGACTACCCGGGCATCGGGCCGGAACACGCTTATCTGCATCAGACCGGCCGTGCCCAGTACATCCCGGTCAAGGATGACGAAGCCGTCGAAGCCTTTGAATACCTGGCCCGGACGGAAGGCATCATCTGCGCTATCGAAAGCGCCCACGCCGTCTACGAAGCCATGCAGATAGCACCGAAGATGAGCAAGGACGACATCATCATCGTCTGCTTGTCCGGCCGCGGTGATAAAGACGTCGCCGCCATTGCAAGATATAAAGGGAGGGACTTACATGAGTAAGATTGGCAACGCCTTTAAGAACGGCAAAGCTTTTATCGGATTCTTGACAGCCGGCGACCCGTCGCTGGACAAGACGTATGAATATATCATGACCATGGAAAAGGCCGGAGCAGACCTCATCGAAATCGGCATCCCCTTTTCCGATCCCATCGCCGAAGGCATCGTCATCCAGGAAGCGGACCTGCGGGCTTTGAAAGCAGGGACGCGCATTGACGACGTCTTTGCCCTGGTCGAACGGGTCCGCAAGGAAACGCAGATTCCCCTGGTCTTTTTGACCTATCTCAATCCCGTATTCCATTACGGCGCTGAAAAATTCTTTGCCTGCTGCCAGGAAACCGGCATGGACGGCATCATCATCCCCGATATGCCCTTTGAAGAACACGATGAATGTGCCGCTGCCGCTAAAGCCCATGGCATCGACATCATCTCCATGATCGCGCCGACGTCGAAAGACCGTATCCAGAAAATCGCTAAAGTCGGCGAAGGCTTCCTGTACATCGTTTCCTCCCTGGGCGTCACGGGGACGCGGACGGAAATTAAGACGGACCTCAAGGAAATCATCGATACGGCTAAAGAAGTCACAGACGTACCGTGTGCCGTCGGTTTCGGCATCAACACGACAGAACAGGCCGAAAAAATCGGCCGCGTCGCTGATGGCGTCATCGTCGGCAGTGCCATCGTCAAAATCATCGCCAAATACGGCGACGATGCGGCTCCGCACATCTACGACTACGTCAAAGCCATGAAAGAAGCTACCATTCGCGGCTAACAGTTATGCTAGCCCCTAACCACTAGCCACTAACAACTAAAAAAAGCGCTGTCTTTAGAAACAGCGCTTTTTTTACACTATTAATGCTGAGCCGGTGCCGGCTGGGCATCGAGTTCAGAAGCTAAGTCGTGGTCGGTCATGGCACAGACGGCCGAGTCGGACCAGACGTTTTCGGCTGTTTCGATCATGTCGATGATGGTGTAGATCGGCAGGATGATACCCATGATGCCGATAGGCGCACCGATGCCGGACATGAGCGACAAAGTCAGGAAGTAGCAGCCCATGGGGACGCCGGCGTTGCCGATGGCAGCCAGGACGGCGACGAAGAGCCAGGCAATCATGGTGCCCATGGAGAGGTCGAAGCCGCCGTTCTGCATGAGGAACAGGGATGTGACCAGGATGAAGGCGGCACAGCCATTCATGTTGATGGTCGTGCAGATCGGCAGGACGAAGCGCGATACCTGGGGATGGACGTTGAGGCGCTGTTCAGCCGAAGCCAGGGTGACCGGCAGGGTACCGGCCGAGCTCTTGGTGAACAGGGCGACGGCAATGGCCGGAGCCATCTTGCGGAAGACGTAAATCGGATTGAGGCCGCGGAGGACCAGGAAAATCGGCAGGACGATGAAGAACTGGATGAGGTTGCCGCCGAGGATGACCAGGGTATATTTACCCAGGGCACCGACGATGACACCGGCTTCAATCTGAGCCGACAGCTGTGCCGAGAAAGCCAGGATGCCGACAGGCAAAATCCAGAGCAGGGCACGGATGAGGGTGAACAGGACTTCCTGTAAGCCCAGGAGCCCTTTCAGGAGGACGGCGCGGTTTTCTGTCTTAGGCATGAAGGCCAAAGCCAGGCCGACAGCTGCAGCGATGAGCATGACCGAGAGGACGTTGCCCGACAAGAACGGCTGGAGCATGTTATTCGGGATGACCGACAGGAAGTGGTCGTAATAGGTGACTTTTTCCAATTTCTGCGGGACATTGGAAACGCCGGAATTGATGAGGTCTACCGGCAGGTTGCCCGGGGCAATCCAGAGGTAGAGTACCAGGCCGATGGCGGCGGCACAGATGGTCGTCAAGAGCGTGTATGTGACGGCATGGGCGAAGATGCGGCCCGTTTCTTTTTTGGCTCCCAGCGCCGATAAAGTCGTAATGACGGCTAAGGCGATAGTCGGTACGGCAATGAACTGGAATAAGCGCGTGAAAACTGTTGCAATGAAATCAAATAATTGGTTCAGTGCCGGAATGCCGAGCCAGCCTAAGATGGCGCCGATGATCAAGGCGCCCATCCACAAGGCGAATTGACGGCCGCGATGCTGGCCCTGGCTGCCGCGGATGGCTTCCCGGGCTTGTTCTTGGACCCGGTCTTGAGATTCGTTGGACATAATTGTCTCCCCCTTTGATAAATCTAAACGAATTCTATAGAATACCGTTTCAGTATATTATAGAAGAGGGGACGGTTTCTGTCAATGGAGAAGGGACAAGTCAGGTAAAAAAACACGTAAAAGGACCGATACACACACGACATATGTCTACCGGTCCTCTACGTTATAGGATTCATATTCATCTCGTTTTTGGTTCTGGTTACTTTAACCTCGTACAAAAATGTTGAAACAATAATCGTTCGTTGCGCTTGGATTTACTAGACTAACCTATTTGAAAAACATCACACCCATTCGAAAAGTTCGAAGCACTTCAATCAAGATAAGTTAATTCGTAATGTTCATCGACGAACGCTTGCTGATCCTATGGACATTATTTAGTTGTTAATGATCAACGCAATGAAAACTAAATCGTTCTGACTTTTGTTTTCCAAGCTGTGACCCTTACCATCTGATGTGTAAGTAACGTCTCCTGGTTTAACGGTCCGGATTTCTCCGTTGTCGTCATATTCTCCCTCTCCGGAAAGGATGTAATATGCTTCTGCGTTGTCACTGTGAACGTGATAGCCTAAGGAACATCCAGGTTTCAATGTGATTTCGGCGAACATACCTACCTTGTCTTTCAGCTCGGTGGCGCTCAGAAGTTTTCTCTTCAAGATGTACCCCTTACCGCCGGCGGCATGTTCTACTTTCTCTATTTCCACTGGATTCACCCCTTTCTAATGCGCTTACAAAGGAAGGGAAACTTGCTTGCCATTCCTTTCGCATCTCTTGGCTATATTATAGCATATGATTTTACGTTTGTCATGATATATACGAAAATATATTATGTTATTTACGCATCAAAGAATAGACACGTATAGCCTTTGAGAATAATGGGGAACGCGGTCCGCAGGTCGCAGGTCGCAGTCCGCAGGCCTCCCCTGATAGGGGAGGTGGCCTGAAAGGCCGGAGAGGTTGCATTTTCGAACCCGCTTGTGAAAATCCCGTAACCTGCACGGTGATTCAAAAAGCAACCTCTCAGTCAGCTGCGCTGACAGCTCTCCTATGAGGAGAGACTTGGGATAAGGCATCAAAAAAGGCGCTGTCGCATAAAGACAGCGCCTTTTTGAGCATTAAGTTTGTAGTTTTTAGTGAAGGCTTTTAAATTTAAATCCCTCTTCTACAAACTTTCAAGAGAAAGGGGCCTTTCATGATGGTAAAAGCCTTCGTGCGCCCCCTACGGGTTATGGAATTAGGCGGGATGCCCAAAGGACGTCCCCTACGGGAAAAATAACAAAGTTATTTTTCCTGTAAAATCGGCATGACTTTGGTGGCATGGGGCATGATGTTGATGGTGTAGTCCTTGTCTTTGCCCTGTTCTTTCAGTTTTTGTTGTGCCAGGTCCCACGCTTCCTGGACGGTTTCGACCGGAATCTGGCCGGTGCGGCGGATGTCGTTGAAGTTGCGCGGCAGTGTGACCAGGATGACCGTGTCCTTATGGGTCAGGCAGAAGAGGTTGAAGGCGACGAAGAAGGGAATGGTGAAGTGTGCCCGCAGGGCCTTTTCCATGTCTTCCATCGTGTCGTATTTGAAGCTGTCCATGTAGATGGCCGGTTCTTTGATGTCCCGGGCTTCCATGATGGCGATGATGATGCCGCCGTCTTTGACAGCCATTTCAGCCGGATCGTAGCATTTGCAGCCCTGGTAGAGGCTGACATCGCTGGGATAGCCGCCGGCGCAGGCGATGACGACGTCCGATTTTTCTTTCATCGGGACGCGCTGGATGTCGAGGACGGCTTCCGTGCCGGCCCGCCATGCTTCGTACCAGTCGCCGCCGACCATGCGGCAGATTTCACCGTCGCCGTTGATGACGGAATGGACGAGGAAGCACGGATTGATCTTGCTGCAGGCTTCGACCATGTCATCGTTGAGCGGGTTGCCGTCGATCTTGAGGGCCCGCGTCTTGGGATTGATGCCGTGGCCGAATTCGTCAGCTAAAGCGTGGCAATGGTTGCGCTGGATCGTTTCAAAACCGGAGACGCCCGGCAGGATGAGCTTGCGGCCGCCGCCGTAACCGGCAAAGAGATGGGTCGTAATGCCGTCGACGATGATGACTTTGTCGGCGTCGACGACGTGTTTATTGAGTTTCAATGGTGTGCCGAGCTTGGTCGTACCGAAGTCGACGAGAGTCGGATCCATGCAGTCGTGCTGATAGGTCTTGATGCGGCGGACGACTTCTTCGCCGCAGACGAGGACGTCTTCTTCCGGCGTCTGGGCGCGGTGCGAGCCCTGGGCAAAGACGATGTAGATGTCGTCATCGGGGATGCCGGCCAGGTTCAGTTCGTCGATGATATAGATAAGGAATTGATTGGAATGGTTCCACGTGCGGGTGACGTCGGCGACGACGAGGCAGACCTTATCGCCTTTCTGGACTTTTTCCTGCAACGGGGCGCTGCCGATAGGATGACGCATGCAGTCGATCGTCGCCTGTTTGACGTCGACGGCAGGGACGTGTTTCCCTTCCATGACCCCGACAATGTGTTCTTCCGGGAGTTTGACAGTCTGCGTAGTTTCACCAATATTAAAAGTAAATTCCTTTAATGCCATTCTTTACCACCACTTCTTTTTAAAAAATAAAAATAAACTGTAACTTATTATATCATGTTCAAAACAGTGCGCAAGTTTAAACTTTACGATAATCGTTTAACGTACAAGGGATAGCATCAGCTATACATTGCCTAGATAGATGTAGTGAAGATAAGAGCTGGCTACTGCCTGCAGCTTCTTCAGCGTTTCTACAGGTGTCACCGGGGAAGACCAGTGGTACTGCGGGAAATAGCGGGTCAGATGCAGGGGGATGTCCGGTGAAATGGATGCCAGCCAGCGGGCTTCGGCGTCCATCTGGGCCGGGTCATCGTTTTCGCCGGGAATGACCAGCGTCGTCACTTCGACATGGCTTACGGCAGCGGCCGCTTCAATCGTGTCCAGCACGGGCTGGAGAGATGCTCCGCAGAGGGACTGGTAGAAGTCCTGGGAAAATCCCTTGAGGTCGATGTTCCAGGCGTCGATATAGGGAAGCAGGGCCTGGAGCGGTTCTTTTTCGATATAGCCATTGCTGACCATGACGTTGACCAGGCCGGCTTCGTGGACGAGGCGGGCCGTCTGGATGATGAATTCATAGCCCAAGGTCGGTTCGTTGTAGGTGTAGGCCAGGCCGATGCTGCCGTCGGCCCTGTAGTGCCGGGCCAGGGCCAGGGCCTGTTCCGGCGTCAGTTCCCGAAAGGGCGCTTCCTGTTGGGAAATCTGCCAGTTCTGACAGAAGGGGCAGGTGAAATTGCAGCCCCACGAGCCCAGGGACAAGATGGCAGAACCGGGATGGAAGCGATAGAGGGGCTTCTTTTCGATAGGGTCCAGGGCGATGGCCGTGCATTGGCCGTAGTTCAGGGCCTGGAGGTTCCTGCCATCGTAATAGCGGGTCTGGCAGCGGCCGCGATGGCCCTGGGCGATGTGGCAGTGATGAGGACAGAGACGGCAGGCAGCCCAGCCGGTCGAATCGATTTCATAATAGGCGGCTTCCATGGTCTCACCTACTTATAGCGCGTGACTGTGAAGCGGTAGAGGTCAGGCTGGACCTGAGGCGGGATGCCGGCTTTTTCCTTGGCAATGGCGATTTGCTGCTGGACTGTGTCGACGCCTTCCAGGTCGGGCAGTAAGAGGCCCGTCTGGGCATGGCTCATGACGATGACGCCGTACTTCTTGGGATCCAGGTCGGCTGACGAGGCTACGGCTTCGGGCTGGCCCAGGACGTCGACGGAAATATCGATGTCTTTCAGTTCGTCCAGGCTGACCGGGTAGAAGCGCGGGTCCCGCGTCGCAGCCGATACGGCGTTGTGGATGATTTCACTGGCAATATTCATCTGCATGGGCAGGAAGGTGCCGATGCAGCCGCGCAGGCGGCTCCCCTTGTGGAGGGACACGAAGGCGCCGGCCTTGTCCTGCAAGTCTTCAGGCAGGTCTTTGGGGACGTTCATGAAGGCATGGTGCGTCAGGTAGTACGAGATGCTTTCCCGGGCCAGGCGGACGCGGATGTCGGCGACAGCCGGTTTTTCAGCCCGTTTTTCCTGGCCTTCCGGCAGGTACAGGGCGACGCCATAGCCGACGCCGAAGGGCCCTTCATAGGAATAAATCGGCATGACCGGGCGGAAATGGCGCAGGGCGCCGAAGAGGAAATACACCGACGGCAGGCCGCACATGCCGGCTTCGTCGATGAGGCTGCGGCTCATAGTCTTTAAGATGGCCGGGTCCTGTTTTTGCAGGGCTTCCATGACGGTCTTGTCGAAGATGGCCCCTTTCGGCGTGTAGCCGTTCGGCGAACCGGGCAGGAGGCGGTGCGACAAGTCGCCCGATGCGATGATGGCGATGCGCCGGCCCAGTCGGGCAGCGGCCTGGACGACGAGGTCGCCTAAGAGGCTCATGCTGTCGTAGTCGTCGAAGCGCGGCGCCATGAGGACGACCTGGCCCGTGAAGCCGGCCTGGCGAAGGTAATATAAGGGGACGAAAGTGCCCTGGTCGACGTAGAGGGGATGGCCGAAGCGGTCGCTCCAGGCGGCATCGAGTCGGTATACGTCGGTCTTGGGCGTGGCTGTTTCAAAGATTTCTTCGGCCAGGTCCATATCGGTGCGGACATCCATGGCCAGCTCCGGATAGCCGAAAGCGTCGAGGTTGCCGTAGAGGCGGGGCGCCTCCACGAGCGTTGCCCCGTCGGGGAAGACGTAGTTATGAGGCGACATGATGACCAATGTTTCCGGTTTCTGGCTGACGATCAAGCGGGCAGCCGCCTGTACGGCCCGGACCGTGGCGTCTATCTTTCGCAGTTCATCGCCGCCAATTTCCGGCAGCATAATCGGCGGATGGGGAAATAACCCCGCTGCGACACAAGCATGTTCCATAAAAAAACCTCCCTCATAATGGTATATGTCTATTATACCATTATGAGGGAGGTTTGACTAAAGGGCTTGTCGCACGACGACAAGCCCTTTAAAGTGGTTAGCGGCTAGCAGTTAGTTGTTAGCAGATGGCTTTAAATTTAAAGCTATCGCTTCAAACATCATACATCAAACCTCAAACATTAAAGAGAAAGGAATCAGGCATGATGGCAGAAACCTTCGTACGACAGCGGCCTGTGAAAGCGGTTCAGGGGATTCCCGCAAGCGGGACGCCCTTTGCGGCCTGCTTGCGGGCCGCGGGCCGCCTTAACAGGCCGGCCCCTACTAGTATTCCGTGTCTTCCATGAGGCTGGTCTTGCCGAAGCGGGTCTTCAGGTCTTTCCGTTCCATGCTCCATTTGGACGAGGCGATGGACATGGTCGGGTCGTAGTTCGGCGATTCCATGTTGAGGACGCCGCAGATGAATTCGTATTCCAGGTCGTTGGTGAAATACTTGTCCTTATTGTCCTTGATGGCTTTGACGACGTCGGGATTGCGCTTCTGGTAGCCTTCAGACAAGTAGCAGAACATGGGGATGCGCAGGACTTTGAAGCTGGCACTGTCAGGCTGGCGGGCGACGTCGGGATCGCTGCCGTGATCGGAGAAGTAGATCATGGCGTCGAGGTTGAGGTTATCCCGGGCGTAGTCGTAAATCTGCGACAGGACCCAGTCCGTATAGAGGACGGTGTTGTCGAAGTCGGCTTCCTGGTTAATCTTGCCGTCGTTGAATTTCTGGAACTCTTTCGGGTAGCGGTTGCGGTATTCGATGTGGCTGCCCATGACGTGGAGGACGACGAAGTTCTTTTCCTTCGGATCGACGCGTTTGAGGAACTGCAGGAGTGCGCCGTCCAGGGTCGATTCTTTCAGGTCCCGGTCGACCCATTCGGAGACGTCGGCCGTGTTGGCAACCAGCGTAATCGGTGTATCGGCGACGCCGACGGAGCCCTGGTTGCTGAACCAGTAGGTCTTATAGCCGGCCTTCTTGGCCATGTCGATGATGGAAATGGATTCGTTGAAAGGCTTATCGTTGTAGAAATTCGATTCCGTCAGGGCGTGTTCCAGGACGGGGACCGTGTACCAGACGCAGCTGTAGGCGTTGGTGAACAGCGTGAAGTCCGGATTCGACTTCATCGCCGTCAGCCACGGTGTATTGGGCACGTGGTCCGGATTGTAGGCATTCATCAGCGTCCGCGTTTCCGATTCGCCGATGACGACGATGACCGTGTTGGGATAGTCGGCCGGATGGAGCTGGACGGCCTGGAGGGCATTGTATTTTTCGTCGTGGTTTTCGGCATATAAAGCCGAGCGCTGCATGTAGTCGTGCGTGTCGATGAAGGTCCGGATCGGGAAGGCTTCCGGGAAGATTTCTTCGCTCAAGGCGCCGACAGACGGGGCGATGATGAGCAGCAGCGAAGTCAGGGGGATGATCTTGCGGTAGACGTGTGTCCGGGGCAGGATGTTCTGGCGATAGTTCAAGAGGAACAGGGCTCCCAGGATCAGGGCCAGGGCGACGGCGATGGCGGCTACCTTGAACAGACCCAGGGAGTGGAAGTATTCCAGCGTTTCTGCCGGTCCCGTCTGGAAGATGAGCAGGGCGCCGGACGTGGTGATCGACGAATTGTAGAGGAAATAGTAGACCCACTGCAGCAAAATGATGAAGAACGCTGCGAACTGGACGAGGGTCATGAAGACGGCCCCGATTTTGTGGGGGAGATACTGCCGGACAATCATGTTCAGGCAGAAAAAGATAGCAAAAAAGTATAGTCCTACATATATATCATATATATTGTTCAAGTAAATCGTATTCGTATTGATCAGGGAAATGTAACTCAAGTAAGGGCCCGTAATGATCCAGCCCAGGCCGATGAGGGCCGGCGGGATGATGGCGCCTGGTGACAAGTGCTTCCAGTACAGGGCCAGGGACAGGACGACAGCACCGACGCCGGGCAGCAGGCCGAACGTCATGTCTTCGATATTGTCGGGACCCATGCCCAGGGAGACGAGAAACTGCCATTCAAAGCAGGAGCCGTAGACTACGGCGAAGATGATAAGCAGCGGCAGGAGCCGATGCCGACATTTGCTGATTGCCTTCGTTGCATGAACCATGTTGTTTGTTCTATCCTCTCTTAATCTCTTTGTAAAAACGGTGTAAACAAAGCGTACCGGCTATATTATACATCAAATGTAGCTGATAACATAGAGGGATTTTCGGAATTATTGGAAAAAAAGATAAAAAAAGACTTGCCAAAAATGCCGTGTCATGGTAGAATAGTTTTCGTTGAGGCACTCCGTGCTGATACAATGGTGAAACGGCCCCGTGGTGTAGCGGTTTAACATGTCGCCCTGTCACGGCGAAGATCGTCAGTTCAAATCTGATCGGGGTCGCCACTTTTTTTGCTCAGGTAGCTCAGTCGGTAGAGCAGGGGACTGAAAATCCCCGTGTCGGCGGTTCAATTCCGTCCCTGAGCACCAACATCAATTACCTATCATGCGGTTGTGGCGGAATGGCAGACGCGCTACTTTGAGGGGGTAGTGAGCGAAAGCTCATGGGGGTTCAAGTCCCCCCAACCGCACCATAGCTTCTCACAAGAGGAGCGCTGAATAGAAACGGCCCCGTGGTGTAGCGGTTTAACATGTCGCCCTGTCACGGCGAAGATCGTCAGTTCAAATCTGATCGGGGTCGCCATATTCTTTTTTTTACAATTTTATATGCGGTTGTGGCGGAATGGCAGACGCGCTACTTTGAGGGGGTAGTGAACGAAAGTTCATGGGGGTTCAAGTCCCCCCAACCGCACCATGTAAAAAGGCCTGTTGCACAATAAGCGACAGGCCCTTTTTTAGTAGTTAGTGTTTCGTAGGGGCCGTCCTGTCAAGGCGGCCCACCGCGAACAGTCAGCCACACCGATGGCCAGTCTGATGGTGTGGTTTTTACGACAAAATCGAAAAAGGGGAATCCCTATGGATAAGGAACATATATTTTTTGAAAATTATGCCAGGAACTGGGACCGCGACCGCAAGGCCGACGCCAAAATCTTGTCGTCTTTCATGGAGCTGGCAGGGATACGGCCCGGTTCGGTCATACTCGATGCCGGCTGCGGGACAGGCGTGCTCCTGCCGTATTTGTCGGCGGCTGCCGGTGATGATGGGACCGTCGAGGGCTTCGATTATTCCCAGCAGATGATTGATGTGGCCAAAGAGAAATTTTCTTACCTGGCCAATGTCACTTTTACGACAGGCGATGTCCTGAAATACCATTTCCCGGAAAAACATTATGATGTCGTCTGCTGCCTTAATTTTTATCCCCATATCGCCAGTCACAGCCGCGACGTCATCCGCCGCCTCTATGAGGCTATGGTGCCGGGTGGGACGCTGCTCATCATGCACGATATGCCCCGCAAGGCCGTCAACGCCATCCACGGCGGCCAGCCTGTGCTGCCGCCGGTCGATGTCCTGGAAGAGAAATTGATCAGCGCCGGGTTTTCCGTCGTCATCGCCATGGATACGGACCGGTTCTATCTCATCAAAGTCGTCAAGGAGGCTGACGAAGCCGATTTCGTCTACGACGACGAGGAACAGCCGGCCGGCGTGGCGTCCCATCCCCTCCATCACGGCCATCACCATACGGAAACGAAGCGCGTCCTTAACCGCCTGTCGCGCATTACGGGCCACGTCGAAGCCGTCAAGCGCATGATCGAAGACGGCCGCGACTGCAGCGACGTCCTGGTCCAGCTGGCCGCCGTCCATTCGGCCGTCGCCAGTGTGAGCCGGGTCATCCTCAAGGACCATATCGACCACTGCATCGTCGATGCCATCCGTGAACACGACGCAGATGCCGTAGAAAATCTCAAGAAAGCTATTAATACCTTTGTCAAGTAATGGTATAATAGGACCAGAGTATCCATTTGGAAAGGGTGTGACCACGATGCAGTTTCGTGTAGTATTAGGTGATTTATCGGAGTGGAAAGCCGACGGGATCGTATATTCTGCCAGCTCGACCCTCTTGCCAACGAATAGCGTCAGCAGTAAGATTCATCAGAAAGGCGGCTTGTCTTTTTCCGCCTCGTGCCGTACGATCGGCATGTGCCACGTCGGCAGTGCCGTCATGACCAAGGGTTATAAATTGAAGGCGCCTTTCATCATCCATGCTGTCGGGCCGTACTGGGTAGGCGGCAAGCGCGGTGAAGAAGGGGAATTGTTGTCGGCCTATAAGAAGGCCATCCATCTGGCCGATGAAAAGCATTTGAAGCACGTCGCTTTTGCTTCGCTGAGTACGGAAGAAAAACGCTACCCCCTGCAGCGCGCTGCCGCTGCCGTCGTCCCCTTGCTCCTGACCGACGGAACCGGCTTCGACCGCATCGACATGGTCTGCACGAGCCCGGAAGAACAGGAAGCCTATACGAAAGCGGCTGTCTTCTTCTGGCTCCGCCATCTCGGAGACGCTGCCGGCAATGAACAGGCAGCCATGATGGAAGAAGCCGGCGCTGCCCTGGCCCTGCTGCAGAGCCGCGATGATGCACCGGACCCGATTGCCTTGTCGGAAGAGGTCAAGAAAATCGAAGCCATCGTCCATCCTTTCTTGAAGTTGAGGAAACGCAGCCTCGTCGACATCGAACAGGCTGCATCGCAGATCATGGCCTTGTATCCGGCCAGCAGTGCGGAAGGAGTGTAACCCATGGCAAAAAGAAACGGAACCCATGACCTGGACGTCACCGTCCAGTGCCCGGCCTGTCATGAATACGGCGTCTTCCATACGTGGGATGTCATCGACACGGCTGATGCGAAATTGAGCGAACGCGTTCATTTCGACGAAAATCTATTTTTCTACACGTGCCTTCATTGCCACGCCAAGATCCACATGGAAAGCAAGTGCCTCTACATCGACCGGGACAAGAAGCTCCTGGTCTGGCACATCCCGGATCCGAAAGAACGGGTCACGTCGAAGGAAGTCCAGGATGCCCTGGGGTCGCCGTCCTTCACGACCTATACCTGCCGGGCTGCCCTGACCTGGGGCGAATGGCGGGAAAAGATCATCGAACTGGAAGGCTCTTATGATGACCGCCTCTATGAAATCATCAAATACGGCGCTTATCAGCTCCTAAGCCAGGAAGACAAGGAACGCCTGCCCCTGGAAGCCTATCACATCGACTATGCCGACGATAGCCACAATCCGGACAAGCTGGCCCTGGTCTTCATGCAGAAAGATGCCAAGGGCATGGCCTATGTCTATCCCATTACGGAACATTTGAAAGAAGTGACCAAGGATATCTTCCTGCCCATCATCGAACAGATTGCCGATGCCAACCGCAAGGCCCAGTTCAACCGTTTCGGCTATTCCTGGGCCCGCCAGTTCACGACGTATATCATCAAGGCCGCCGAAGAAGACAAGAACCGCGAAACCTATGGCAACCTCATCGGTTTCTGGGTCAAGACCATTGGCGACGAAATCTTCCGGGCCGAAGTGAAACCGGAATAATTTGTAGGGGCGCCCACGTGGGGCGCCCGCCGGCCGCGGTTCGCCGGCCGCAGTTCGCAGACAAAACATGCCATTAAGCTGGCAGGGGTGTGGTTGACTGTTCGCGGCGGGCCGGCCCTTACGAACTGCTAGCTATTAAAGGGTTTGTCGCACGAAGGCTTCAGCTATCATGCGCGATTCCTTTTGCTTTATAGTTTGTAGTACGGAGTTTGTAGATGAGGGCTTTAAAACATGCACTAAAAACTACAAACTGCAAACTTAAAACTCAAAAAGAGGCTGTCGCATGACGACGGCCTCTTTTTATTGACAGATGTTTTAATTAAAAATATAATAAAATAATGGGTTATTGTAGATTTGTATTCCCTGGCAATTCATAATTTTGTTAGATAGGAAGGAGACATTGGATGTTTTCTATTTTAAAGCGTATTATGCTGACGACGGTCATTGCTGTCGGTTTTATGATTGGCTCCATGACGGTGACGGCTCAGGCCGATATGCCGCCGACGATTGCTGAATCGGCCTGCATGATCGACGTCGATACAGGTAAGGTATTATATCAGGTCTATCCGACCAAGTGGGTCCACCCGGCGAGCACGACGAAAATCGTCACCCTCATTACGGCCCTGGACCAATATAAGGATAAGCTGGACCAGCCCTTGCAGATTTCCTGGGAAGCTGCCAATACGGAACCTTCCTGCCTGGGAATTGCACCGGGCGATCCCATTTCTATCCGTGAAGCCCTGCGGGGCATGATGGTCGTTTCCGGGAACGATGCCGCTGTCGCCGTCGCCCAGACTTTAGGGGGTTCTGTCGCCGGCTATGCGGAAAAGATGAACCAGGAAGCGGTCAAAATGGGAGCTACCCATACGAATTTCGTCAATCCCAACGGCTTGACGGCAGCCCATCACCACACGACGGCCATCGACATGGCCAAGATGGCTGCGTATGGGATGAAGAACTTCCCTGAATTTCGTTATATTGTAGGACTCAAATCCTATGATGTAAAATACATGGATGGTCGGGAACCGAAGCACGTCACGACGACGAACCATTTCCTGACCAGTGGCTATCCCGGCGCGAACGGCGTCAAGACAGGCTTTACCAATGCTGCTGGCGAATGTCTCGTCGCTTCGGCAACGCGCGACGGCCATACGCTGGTCTTGGTCCTGTACAACGACGACAACCGCTGGACCGATGCACCGACCATTTTAGATTACGGCTTCCGGAGATTGCAGACGGGGAAATAGCCTGACCGGGAGCGCAACGAGGGGGTATAGTTATGGCGCACGTTTTGATTATTGAAGATGACAGTATGATCGCTGCCATCGAACGGGACTTTCTTGAGGCCAATAGCTTTGAAGTATCCGTAGCCATGACGGGAAAGGAAGGCCTGAAGATCTTTGATGGCGGAGCCATCGAAGCAGTCCTGCTGGACATCGGCCTGCCTGACACGGATGGCTTCCTGTTGTGCCGCAAACTGCGGGACATCAGCAACGTCCCCATCCTTTTCATCACCGCTCGGGGGAGCGACGACGATAAGATCAAGGGATTGGGACTCGGTGCTGACGATTATATCGTCAAGCCTTTCAATCCATCGGAAATGATGGCCCGCCTGAAGGCCCATCTGGAAATCCATCAGAGACTGTTAGGGGTACGTCTCCAGGATGCCGATGACAACAAACCGGATATCCAAGTCGGCGACTTGCGCATTTTCATCAAGCGCCACCAGGTTTTCCGGGGAAAAACAGAAATCAATCTGACTGGGAAAGAATTCAATCTGCTCTTGTTCCTGGCCCATCATCCCAACCAGGTCTTCTCCAAGAAGTACCTCTTCGAGATGATATGGCATCTCGATGCCCTGGGCGAACTGGCGACGGTGACGGTCCACGTCAACCGCCTGCGGGACAAGCTCAACGAAGTCGAACCGGAATTCACGGCAATCGAAACCGTTTGGGGAAACGGTTATCGCTTCCGCGTAGAAGAATAAAAAAAATAGGCTGTCGCAAATGCGACAGCCTATTTTTTACTGTAGGGGTCGCCGCGTGGGCGACCCGCTGGATATTTGGTGACAATCTCTCTGGCCGGAAAATCGCTCATGTTCTGGGGCGGGCTTGCCACGTGCAAGCCCCTACGAAGCTAGCCACCAGCCAGAGCTGCCAGCCAGAGCTACTAACCACGAGCCACGAACCACTAAAAAAGGAGCTGTCGCATTGCGACAGCTCCTTTTTTCACTATTAGTAATTAACGTTGCGGAGTTCGAAGAAGGACTGGGGATGTGCACAGACCGGGCAGACTTTCGGAGCTTCGACAGCTTCTACGATGAAGCCACAGTTGCGGCAGATCCAGGTCTTCTTGTCGGATTTCTTGAAGACTTCCTGTTTTTCGACGTTAGCCAGGAGAGCGAGGTAGCGTTCTTCGTGGTGTTTTTCGATTTCAGCGACTTTTTCAAATAAGAAGGCGATTTTGTCGAAGCCTTCTTCACGGGCTTCTTTAGCGAAGGTCGGGTACATTTCCGTCCATTCGTAATGTTCGCCGGCAGCAGCGTCTTTCAATGCGTTGATGTCGTTGGGCAGTTCGCCGCCGTTGAGGAGTTTGAACCAGATTTTAGCGTGTTCTTTTTCGTTGTTAGCCGTTTCTTCAAAGAATGCTTTGATCTGTTCGTAGCCTGCTTTTTTAGCTACGCTGGCATAATAGGTGTACTTGTTGCGGGCCTGGGATTCACCTGCAAAGGCAGCCTGTAAGTTTTTTTCTGTTTTCGAACCTTTTAATTCCATAATTCATTTCCTCCTTGACAAAAAGTTATATTTGAAATTATTTTTTAGCACCTCTTTGGGTTGATTTCATTGTAGCACTTTTCAACCCTGATGTCAACGGATAATTATTATTTGTTAGTAGAAAATTTTTAGCGGGCCCGGTTGTTGTCGTGGCCGTCTGCCGCATGGTCCCGGTCGCCAGCATGGCTGCTGTTCTGACTGCTGCTGCGGCTGTTCTGGCTCTGGCTGCTCCGGGAAGACGACGACTGGCTGCTGCGGCTCTGGGATTGGGAGCGGCTGTGGCTGGTGCTGTCGTCGTGGGTATAGGAATCCCACTTCGATTTGACCGTGTCGCCGGCATCTTCGGCCGAGTCCTTGAGGCTGCCGTATTTCGCCTTGAACTGGGCTTCAATTTGGTCCGCTTTTTCCGGGTACATGGCCTTCAATTTAGCCAGGAGTTCGGCCTTGCTGGCATTGCCCTTGTCCAGGGCACCCTGGATTTCTTTATACTCTTTATAATAGGCCATCCAATGCTTCAGCGGGCCGTAATCGTTGCTCATGAAGGATGTGTAGCTGCCGAAGGCGCAGGCCAGTGTCAGGATGAGGAAGATGAGGACGCGCTTCATTTACTGCGCCCCCTTCCCGCGGGCTGCGGCGTGGCAGGCCTGGCTGGCCGAGCTGGCCGTCATGGCGGCGAAGAGGACCGTCAGGACGACGAGGACCCGCGTCACCAGAGAGAGCGTCGGCAAGGGCAGGAGGTCCGTATAGGCATAAGCTGGAATGAAGGAAATGCCGATGGCTGCCAGGATGACGATGGCCAGAGCCAGGTAGAGGAAGCCGCTGAGGATGCCGAAGAGGGTCCCCAGGACGTCCATGAAGGGGCTGGCAACGGCTTTGGCCGCTTTGCCCATCTGGCTGTCGCCGTCGTTCCAGTTGAAGTCCTTGCCCGTCTTGGTGGCTTCGGCGGCGTAGCGCTGGCGCATGACCTGTTCCCGGTCGTAACGGCGCTGCTGCTGGGCCAGCTGCTGTTGACGGTAGTATTCGTCGTCCCGGTCCTGGTCATAGAAGACGCGGTCTTCCACGCCCGGTCCGAAATCGCCGTAGACGCCGTATTCGTCGCCGGGCATACGCGGGTTGTCTTCGGGGACGATGGGTTCGCCGATATAATAGCGGTAAATGTTCTTGGGATGCCCAAGTTTACAGCAGATTTCTTCTTCCGACCTGCCTTCTTTGGCACCGAGGCGGAACTGTTCTTCGCAGTCTTCGATGATGCCTTTTAAATCATTTTTGTCGCTCTTGCGGAAATAGTAGCGCAAGAGGTCCATAAATTCATTCTTTCTCATGCTTTACTCTGTCAGGCCCTTCCTTTCCCGTGAGTGCTTCATAGCGCTGGTGAAACGTCGCCCCGTACTGCCAGGCAGCGACGCTGATGGCGGCGATGGCGATGATGACGATGAAGATGGCAAATACCGGCATGTCCGGCAAAAAGGCGACCGATGCCAGGGGCTCTTTTTCCAGGGCGATGCAGATGGCCACCCAGGCCAGGAGCGCGATGGCGCAGACCGTGCAGATCGTGCCGATGATGTAACAGCTGAGATAGGACCGGCGCAGGCTCTGCCGGCTCATCGATGATTTCAAAGCAATTCCTCCTCTTCAATTCATTACCTGTTATCTTAACACAGGCACTATAGCAGGTCAATCACGGCGGCCCATTCCCTTGCGAAGGGGGGCCTGGGGCTATATAATGATATATAATTCTATATTATCTTTTGAAGGAGGAATTTTGATGGCTGATTTTGTCCGTTATTATGTAGGTGATGTCGTTCAGATGAAGAAGGCCCATCCCTGCGGCTGCAATGAATGGGAAGTGCTGCGCATCGGCGTCGATTTCGTCATCCGCTGCACCGGCTGCGGCCACCGGGTCATGATTCCCAGACCCAAATTTGAAAAGTCTGTAAAGAAACGATTAAAATGCGCTGGTGATGAAAGTGAAAAAGCGTAAAAAGTTAGAAAAAGGTATTTTTATTTTTAGGACTTTGTGGTACAATATTCAACAGCCGATATTTTAATGCTTTACTAGAATAAAGAACTAAAGAAAGGGAGGTCATAGGATGAACAACAATACCTTGGATGGAGTGAAGATGCTCCACCATGATGAAATGCGCAATTATGACCGGATCCAGGGGAAAATCATTTCTGTCATTATGAACCACGGCTGTAAGATTATTGAAACGCCGAGTTTTGAAGATTACGATGTATACCAGCACTTCTTTCCACAGCTCCGCCAGCAGATGGTCAAGACCATCGACACCGATGGCCGTGTCCTGGTCCTGCGGCCGGATGTGACGCTGCCTCTCGTCGAAACGGCAGCCCGCGAATTCCCGCGCTCGAACCAGCTGCTCAAGTTCGGTTATGTCAGTACAGTCTTCCGCGAATACTACGGCCGGTCGACGTATGGCAAGGATTTCCTGCAGGGGGGCATTGAAATCCTGGGCGACTCCAGCCCCGAATGTGACGGCGAAGTCATCGTCACGGCGGCTGAGATCCTCAAGGCCGTCGGCGTCGAAAACATCCGCATCGACATCGGTACGGTAGCCTATACGCAGGCATTGTTCGATGGCCTTCCCATTTCGGAAGAAGAGAAAGAAACGCTCAAAGGCTATATGGCCGACCGCAACCTCGTGGCCTGCAAGTCCTATATCGCCGCCCTGCCGGTATCGGCCGATGCCCGCAAGGCCCTGGAAGCCCTGCCGGTCCTCTTCGGGCCCTATGCCCAGACCCTGAGCAAGGCCCGGGATTACTCCATCAACAGCGGCATGCTCAACGCCCTGTCGCGGCTGGAACGGGTCTATGACTACATCCTTTATGCCGGCTATGCCGATAAGGTCCAGCTCGACTTCGGCTTTGCCAGCCGCCTGGGCTACTATACGGATACGGTCTTCAAGGTCTACGTCGATGGCGCCCTGTACGACATCATCGACGGCGGCCGCTATGACCAGCTGTCGTCGCGGTTCGGCGTCGACCGCTCGGCCTGCGGCTTCGGCATGAACATCAATTTATTGTATGAATACATGAACGATGCCGGCCTGTTGGAAGATACGGAACCATCGTTCCAGATGGCCGTATCCTATACAGCCTGCGACCAGACCCTGGTCCGGGACCTCATGAACTGGCGCAACCGCGGCTTCCGCGTCGCCGCCTATCCCGATTCGTCCTTCATCGACAGCGGCGATTACAGTATCCACGCTATTTACCGCAACGGCTCGTACTATAAGGACGGCAAGGCCATGACGGCCGAAGAATTGGAAGCACTCATGGGGAGGTTGTAACATGGCGATTCATATTGCACTGGCCAAGGGCCGTATTCATAAAGTGGTCATGAAGTATTTAGCCGAAAGCGGCTATGATTTCCCGACGTATTCCGAAGAGAGCCGCAAGCTCATCTTTGAAGACGCCAAGGGCCAGCTCAAAGTGACCCTGGTCAAGTCACCTGACGTCGCTGTCTACGTCGAACGCGGCGCCGCTGACGTCGGTATCGTCGGCAAGGACGTCCTCATCGAAGAAGCGCCGGGCGCCGACGTCTACGAAGTCATGGACCTGGGCATCGGCCGCTGCCGCATGGCCGTCGCCGGTATCGCCGGCAAGAAGGTCGACATGACCAAGCGCATCACTATCGGCACAAAATATCCGCGCATTGCCCGCAGCTATTTCGAGGCCAATCATCACAGCGTCGACATCATCAAGCTCAACGGGTCCGTTGAACTGGCACCGATCGTCGGCTTGTCCGATGTCATCGTCGATATTGTCGAAACGGGCAATACTTTGAAGGCCAACGGCCTGGAAGTCCTGAAATACTTCATGGATTTCAGTGCCCGCATGATTTGCAATCCCGTTTCCTTTAAGATGAAATACAACGAAATCCAGCAGCTCATGGATGTCATCCGTGAACACAGCATGAAGGCATAACTAAGGGGGAGTTAGAGTGGAATGGATAGATGTACCCAGTGAAGGGTTGACCTTACGCGACATTCGCCGCATTACTAAACGGGACCAGGCAGAAAGTGAAGACATCCGCAAGGCTGTCGAAGCTATCCTGGCCGACATCGAACAGCGCGGTGACGCCGCTGTCCGGGAATATACGAAACGCTTCGATGGCGTCGACCTCGACAGTTTCCTCGTTTCGCCGGAAGAAATCGACGATGCCGTCGACATCGTCGGTCCCGATTTCATGGCCATTCTGGAAGAAGCGGCCGCCAACATCCGGGCCTATCATGAACGCCAGGTCGAACAGACCTGGATCGACACCTTCCGTCCCGGCGTCCGCCTGGGGGCCAAGTTCACGCCTATCCAGCGCGTCGGCGTCTACGTCCCCGGCGGCACGGCGGCCTATCCGTCGACGGTCCTTATGGACACCATCCCGGCCCACGTCGCCGGCGTCCCGTCCATCGCCGTCTTTACGCCGCCTGCCAAAGACGGGTCGGTCAATCCCTACATCCTGGCTGCGGCCCACGTCGCCGGCGCTACGGAAATCTATAAAGTCGGCGGTGCCCAGGGCATTGCCGCTGCCGCTTACGGCACGGAAAGCATCCCGCCGGTCTTCAAGATCGTCGGCCCGGGCAACGCTTACGTCGCCATGGCCAAGCGCCTGGTCTTCGGCACTGTCGGCATCGACATGATCGCCGGCCCCAGTGAAGTCGGCGTCCTGGCCGACCACGACGCCAATCCGGTCTGGGTCGCTGCTGACCTCCTGGCCCAGGCCGAACACGACCGCCGGGCCGCCGTCTTCCTGGTCACGCCCAGCGCCGCCTTTGCCGGCGAAGTCGAAGCTGAAGTCCGGCGTCAGCTGGAAGAACTGCCGCGCAAGGACATCGCTGCCGAATCCATTGAAAAACACGCCAAGTTCTTCATCGTCAAGGATAAGGACCAGGCCGTAGATATTATGAACCTCATCGCGCCGGAACACTTGGAAATCGCCTTCAGCGACGCTGAAACGTGGGCCAAGAAAATCGTCAATGCCGGTGCTATCTTCATGGGGCCCTATACGACGGAACCCCTGGGCGACTACTTCGCCGGCCCCAACCATACCCTGCCGACTATGGGGACGGCGGCTTTCTCGTCGCCCCTCGGCGTCTATGATTTCGTCAAGCGCAGCAGCCTCCTGGAATACGATAAGGACGCTTTCACAGCTGTCGCCGACAAGGTCATGCGCTTCGCCAATGTAGAAGGATTGCAGGCTCACGGCCTGGCTGTAAGGAGGAGAATCGATGAATAATAACTGGCTTCGCAATACCATCCGCTCTTTTGAACCCTATGCCGTCCCGGAAATCCGGGAGCATACGGTCATCAATGCCAATGAAAGTCCGTACAACCTCTTTGATTTCCCCAAGGTCAAAGCCGATTTCCTGGAACGCCTGGCCAAGACGCCGTCGTACCACTATCCGGACCCCTTTGCCGAAGAACTGCGGGCAGCCCTGGCGAAATACGTTGGCTGCCAGCCCCAGGAAGTCCTCGTCGGCAATGGCGGCGATGAAATCATCAGCCTCATCATGAATACCTTCCTCAATCCCGGCGATACGCTCCTGACTCATACGCCGACCTTCGACATCTACGGCATCGACGCCGAAGTCCTCGGTGCCAAGGTCGTCACCGTGTCCGACCTCGACGGCTACCGCCGCAATCGCGACGGCCTCCTGGCCAAAGTGGAAGAACTCCAGCCGAAAGTGACGGTCCTCTGCAACCCGAACAACCCGACAGGGGAACTGCTGCCCCTGGATTACGTCGAAAGCCTGGTCCAGGCTGCGGATAATCTCGTCGTCGTCGATGAAGCGTACTTGGAATTTGCCGGCGCGCCTAGCATCATTACCAAACTCTCTCAGTACGACAACCTCATCGTCATCCGCACCTTGTCCAAGGCCTTCGGCCTGGCCGGCTGCCGCGTCGGCTACGGCGTGGCTCAGAAGGAAGTCATCGACGCCCTGGGATTGACCAAGCTCGTCTATAACATGAACATCCTCTCGCAGAACGCTGCCCTGGCCGCCATGGACTATGCCGATGAAATCCTGGCCCACAATATCCCGCCGACCCTGGCAGCGCGCCAGCATTTCATGGACGCCTTAAAGGACGTGCCGAATCTTACGGTCTATCCCAGTGCGACCAACTTCGTCCTGGTCCGCGTCCCCGACGGCCCGGCCATGGTCAAGGCCCTGCACGACGCCGACATCTGCGTCCGCTCCTATAAGGCGGCAGACCTCAAGAACTGCCTGCGCATCACCATCACCACGGACGACGTCGTCCGCCGCGTCGTCGCCGTCATGACCGAGGAGGCGAAGAAATATGCGTAGTGCCCAGATTGAACGGGAAACGGCAGAGACGCAGATTGCCGTCTCCCTCAACATCGACGGCTCCGGTACCTTCGGTGGCACGACGGGCATCGGTTTCTTCGACCACATGATGAATCTCCTGGCCTGCCACAGCGGCATGGACATTACTCTCCACGTCCACGGCGACCTCGACGTCGACACGCATCACACCATCGAAGACCTGGCCATCGTCTTCGGCGACGCCCTGACCCGGGCCCTGGGCGACAAGAAGGGCATCAACCGCTACGGCATGTTCTACTGCCCCATGGACGAAGCCCTGACGCGGGTCGTCATCGACCTCAGCGGCCGGCCCTACCTGGTCTACGACGTGAAACTCGCCGTCGAACGCATCGGGACCTTTGAGACGGAAATGCTCAAAGAATTCCTCTATGCCCTGGCCGTCCACGGCCGCATGAACCTGCACGTCACCAATCTCTATGGCGAAAATGCCCACCACATCGTCGAATCGGTGTTCAAAGGGCTGGGCCATGCCTTGAAAGAAGCCGTCCGCATCGAAGGCGACGAAACGAGTGTCTTGTCGACAAAAGGGGTGTTATGATGAAGATTGCGATTATCGATTATGAAGTTGGCAACCTGGCCAACGTATACAATGCCTGGAAACGCCTGGGCATCGAAGCGGCCATTACCCGCGATCCGGCTGTCATCCGCGACGCCGATTTGGTCGAACTGCCCGGCGTCGGTGCCATCCGCGATGCCATGGGGAACTTACAGAAATTCGACCTCATCCCGCTCCTGCAGGAACAGGTCCAGAGCGGCAAGTTCTTCATGGGCGTCTGCCTGGGCATGCAGGCCCTCTTTGAAAAGAGCTACGAAGGCGGCACCTACGACTGCCTGGGTTTCCTGCCCGGCGACATCGTGCCCTTCCACACGAAACTGAAAGTACCCCACATGGGCTGGAATGAGTTGGAATTCCGCCAGGAACACTGGCTCCAGAAAGGACTGCCGGCTCATCCTTACGTCTATTTCGTCCATTCCTACCATAAATCGCCAGTGGATACGCCCGACGTCATCGCTACGGCCGATTACGGCCAGCCCGTCCCGGCTATCTGCGGCAAAGACAATGTCCTGGGCTTCCAGTTCCATCCGGAAAAGAGCGGCCGCGTCGGCGAACAGCTCCTCCGGAACGTCGTTGATTACGTCATGAAGAAAGGGTGAGACTATGATCGTATTTCCCGCTATCGATATCCAGAACGGCCATGCTGTCCGCCTGCGCCAGGGCGTCAAGGACGACAGTACGACCTATTTTGAGAACCCCGTCGACGCTGCCGTCAAATGGTGCGACGAAGGTGCCATGTTCCTCCACGTCGTCGACCTGGACGGCGCCTTTTCGGGCAAACTGACCAATGCCTCGATCATCGGTGACATCTGTGAAGCCGTCGATATCCCTGTCGAAGTCGGTGGCGGCATCCGCAGCGAAGAAGCTATCGAAACGTATCTGGAAGCCGGCGTCAACCGCGTCATCATCGGTTCCAAAGCCGTCGAAGACCCGGAATTCATTACGGCTATGGCCAAGAAATACGGCTCGTCCCTGGCCGTATCCATCGACGCCAAGGGCGATGTCGTCGCTACCCGCGGCTGGGTCGACGGCAGTGACAAGAAGGTCCTGCCCTTTGCCCAGTCCATGCTCGACATCGGCATCAATACCCTGGTCTATACGGACATCAGCCGCGACGGCATGCTGACAGGGCCGAACTTTGAAATGCTCAGCCAGCTCCAGCAGCTGCCCTTCATCCGCCTCATCGCGTCCGGTGGCATGAGCAGCATCGCTGATCTGAAGAAATTACAGGCCATGGGCGTCTACGGTGCCATCACCGGCAAGGCGCTCTACGAGGGGAAAATCACGATGGCCGAAATCCGCGCATTAGGGGGAATGTAAGATGTTGGCAAAACGTATTGTACCGTGCCTGGACGTCCGCGATGGCCGCGTCGTCAAAGGCAAGCAGTTTAAACATATCCAGGACGTCGACGATCCCGTCAAATTGGGGAAATTCTATTCCGACCAGCTCGCCGATGAACTCGTCTTCTACGACATCACGGCGACCCATGAAAAGCGCCATATCTTCATCGACGTCGTCCGCGCCGTAGCCGAAGCCATTACCATTCCCTTTACCATCGGCGGCGGCATCAGCAGCATCGACGACTTCCACCAGGTCCTGCGGGCCGGTGCCGATAAGGTATCGGTCAATTCGGCCGCTGTCCGCCGTCCCGAACTGATACGCGAAGCGGCCCAGCGCTTCGGCAGCCAGTGCGTCGTTCTGTCCATCGATGCCAAGCGCGATAACCACGGCAGCTGGCAGGTCTACGTCGAAGGGGGCCGCAAGAATACAGGCATCGACGCCATCGCCTGGGCCAAACAGGGCGTCGCCCTCGGTGCCGGCGAAATCTGCATGAATTCCATGGACGCGGACGGCGAAAAGGCCGGCTTCGACCTGGAACTGAACCGCCGCCTGGCGACGGAACTGCCTGTGCCCATCATCGCTTCCGGCGGTGCCGGCACGATGCAGGATTTCAAGGATGTCTTCGACGTCGGCGTCGATGCCGCTCTGGCCGCTTCGGTCTTCCACTTCGGCCAGATCGACATCCCCGATTTGAAGACCTATTTACAGGGACAGGGAATTCCCATGAGAGGGGCAGAAGAATAAATGGAAAGTGTATCGATGAAAGACATTAAATTTGATGAAAAGGGCCTCGTGCCGGCCGTCGTCCAGGAAGGATGCAGCGGCAAGGTCCTCATGGTGGCCTATATGAACGCCGAAGCCCTGAAGCGCACCGTCGAAAGCGGCGACGCCTGGTATTACAGCCGCAGCCGCCAGGAATTGTGGCATAAAGGCGAAACGTCGGGTCATTTCCAGCACGTCCGCTCCATCGCCGTCGACTGCGATGCCGACACGATCCTCCTGACCGTCGACCAGGTCGGCGCCGCCTGCCATACAGGCCACAAATCGTGTTTCTTCCGGTCCATGACGGAATGGGAAAAGACCTATACGGGCAACTTGTCCATGCTGTCGGACCTGCGCGAAGAAATCAAGGAAAAACGCATCCATCCGACAGAAAAATCCTACACGGCTTACCTCCTGCAGACGGGCATCGACAAGATCTGCAAGAAAATCGGCGAAGAATCGTCGGAAGTCATCATCGCCGCCAAGAACGCCGACACCGTCGTCAATGATACGTCGGAAGCCGCCGACAACCTGCGCCTGGAAGTCTGCAAGGAATCGGCCGACCTCTTGTATCACCTGTCCGTCCTCTGGGAAGACACGGGCGTCACCGTCAACGATGTCATGAAGGTCCTGGAAGAACGGTCCCATGTCAAGGGCAATAAGAAGACCGTCGGCCATTTGGACAAGACATTTTAAGTAAGAGGAGGAAGGCGCGATGAAGAAAGTGATTTTTGACGTCGATGGCGTCTTGCTCAGTGAAAAACGCTATTTCGACGTATCGGCCCTGGTAGTCTGGGAATGGTATTACAGCCCGCGCTACATGCACCTCAAACCGGAACGGATCACGGCCGACCTTGACGATGATACCATCGCCGCCCTGCGGGCCCGCTTCTGGAGGAACGACGATATCTTATTGTGGCTCAAGAAACACGGCGTCAACAGCAACTGGGACATGGTCCACGCCCACATCGTCGTCACCTTGTGGCTCATGCTGGAAAAGTATGTCGCCGACCACGGCGGTCTGGAAGGGAGCCTGAAGAAAATCGACGATATCCAGTACCTGGGCTCTCTCCTGCGGGGCTATCCCGTACCGACGGCCGACGACGTCTATCGCCGCCTGAGCAATGTCATCCCCGAACGAGCCGGCAAGGACGAAGTCTTTACCTATCTGGCCAATGCCGTCCAGTCGTCCCTGGGACCGGGCTCCAAGCAGTGGACGCCCCTCGATTCGCCCTTGTGGCAGCTGGAATTCGAGGCCTTCCAGGACTGGTATTTCGGCGACGAGCTCTATGAACAGACGTATGGCAAGAAACCTTATGCACCGGGGAAACCGGGCTTTTTGACGCGGGAAGAACCACTGGGGACTGTTGACGGCATCCGCAACATGTTCCGGGAATTGAAGAAACGGGGCTATCAGATTGCCATCGCCACGGGCCGGTCGAAAATGGAAATGGAGATTCCCTTCCGGACCTATGGCTGGCTCGACGAATTCGACGAACACTACGTTGCGACCTACAGCGACGTCGAAGAAGCCGAAGCCATGCTGCACATGTCCCTGGACAAGCCCAACCCCTTCGCTTATTATCTCGGGGCTTTCGGCAAGAATAAGAAGCATTACCTCGACTACGTCAGCCATCCCGACGACTTCAAGAAGGGCATCTACTACGTCGTCGGCGACTCCCTGGCCGACGTCTGGTGCGCCCGGGCCATGGGAGCCACCATGATCGGGACTTTGACCGGCATCGACGGGCCGGCGGCCAAGCCCATGTTCCAGAAGGAGCACGTCCGCTACATCGTCGATTCAGTCGAAGAGATTTTAGATATTTTACCGTAGGAAGCATCATGAAGATTACAGCTATTGAAATCGGGAAGATCGCCATTCCCTTGAAAACGCCGTTCATCACGGCCCTGCGCCGCGTCGACGTCGCCGAAGACCTGGTCGTCAAGGTCCATACCGACGACGGCCACACGGGTTACGGCAACGCACCGGCGACGGTCGTCATCACCGGTGACAGTCACCAATCGGTCGCCGCTGCCATTAAATATACCATCGGGCCGAAACTCATCGGCCGGGATATCGACGACCGCGAAGATATCCTCGAAACGATCCATCAATCTATGGTCCACAACACGTCGGCCAAGGCCGCCCTGGACATGGCCGTCCACGACCTCTTCGGCCAGCGTTACGGCCTGCCCTTGTACCGCTTCTTCGGCGGCCGCAAGACGCGCATCGCCTCGGACCTCACCATCAGCGTCAACGCGCCGGACACGATGGCTTCCGACGCCGTCCAGGCCGTTTCTCGCGGCTACAGCCACTTGAAACTGAAAGTCGGCATCGACCCGGCCATGGACTTCCAGCGCGTCGCCGCCATCCGCAAGGCCGTCGGGCCGGACGTCACTATCCGCCTCGACGCCAACCAGGGCTGGAAGCCGAAAGAAGCCATCCGCCTCATCGGCCGCATGGAAGACGCCGGCCTCGCTATCGAACTGGTCGAACAGCCCGTGGCAGCCGCTGACTTCGACGGCCTGAAACAGGTCACGGACCACGTCGCGACGGACATCATGGCCGACGAATCGGCCTTCAGCCCACGCGACGTCTTCCGCCTCCTGGCCATGCGGGTCTGTGACCTTATCAACATCAAACTCATGAAGGCCGGCGGCCTGGCCCCGGCTGCCCAGATCGCCGCCATGGCCGACGCCACCGGCGTCGCCTGCATGATGGGCTGTATGCTGGAAAGTAAAGTCGGCATCACCGCCGCTGCGGCCCTGTCTGCCGGCAAGGCCGTCATCACCAAGAACGACCTCGACGCCGCCGACCTCATGGCCGCCGACCCCGTCCAGGGCGGCATCACCTATGATAAAGACCACCTCGTCGTCCCCGACGCACCGGGCCTGGGCATTACGGCCATTGATGGCTGGCTGCCATTAAAAGATTGACACCGGCGCCGACATTTTTTATAATTAAATAAGTCTGAAAAAGTTAGTCATGGAACCCTTCGGCTTGTACAGCAGGTCTGAAGGGTTCTTGTACGATGAATCGTTTTTTACATAGGAGGTACAATGCGTTTACGAAGAAAACCGTGGATTGACGAGGCTATCAAGGATTATAGTGATTTTCTCCATCTGGAAAGCTGCGAAAGCTATAAGGGAAAATGGCGTTCCCTCTTTAAGAATCCCGATGCGCCGCTGTGGGTCGAATTGGGGACGGGGAAGGGGAATTTCATTTCCCAGATGGCCCAGATCCACAAGGATGTCAATTTCATCGGCATCGAGATCCAGGTCGGCGTCCTCTATTATGCCGGCAAGAAGTGCGCCGCTGCCGAAGTGGACAATGTCCAGCTCCTGCGCTTTGACGTAGCCCGCCTGGAAGATATTTTTGCCCCAGGGGAAGTGGACCGCTTCTTCATCAACTTCTGCGATCCCTGGCCCAAGAAGCGCCATGCCAAACGGCGCCTGACGTACCGCGGTTTCCTCGACCGCTACGCACGGCTCCTACGGGAAAACGGCCAGATTTACTTCAAGTCCGATAATGCCGGTCTCTTCGATTTTACCCTCGACGAGTTCCGCGAATGTGGCTGGCCCTTGTCGGAAGTGACTTATGATCTGCATAACAGCCCGATTTTGAATGAAGCCATGACGGAATATGAAGCGAAGTTCAGCGCCAAGGGACAGCCCATTTTCCATTGTGTCGCTACGCGTCCCAAGGAAGTGATTGCTCATGTTAAAACCCAGACTGACCGTCCGGACCCGGCGCCGGAGGACTAACGTCCTCTGGCTGGTGGGTATCTTTTCGTGCCTCGTCGTCATCGGCATGGAAAATATCCTCAGCTCGACCTTTGTCCTCGATGGCGGCAGTACGGTCTATGGTTATCTCTTGAAACAATTGGGCTTCCTGGTGATGGGCCTGCTGGCATCTGCCGGCGTCTGGCATCTGGGCTATCCGTGGCTGCGCCGCTGGTGCGGTACGCTGGTCCTGATCAGCGCCCTGCTGCTCTTTGCCGTCAAGGCCATCGGCATCACCGTCAACGGTGCTCAGCGCTGGCTGGGCTATGGGGCCGTGTCTTTCCAGCCGTCGGAATTTGCTAAGCTGGCAGCCATCATTTGCACGGCTGCGGCGCTGACTTTCTTTTGGGAATGTCACGGTGACCAGCAGACTGTCGTCGAACGATTCACTAAAAAATGGTGCATCGAGCACTTGGCGCCGTCGTTAATGGCAAAGAAGAAGCTCTTCAAGAGCTATGGTCTGCTCTGCCTCTTGCCGGCTCTCTTCCTCTCTGCTATTATCTTGATCCAGCCTGATGCCGGTACGGCTATCGTGCTCTTTGTGCCGTCGGCGTTCATGCTCTTTTGCAGTGGCATCCCGATTTATGACCGGCACTGGTCGTATAAGAAAATCGGCCTGTGGACCCTTGCGGCAATCGTTATCGGCGTCCTGGCTTTTTATTTCTTTGGTCATGATTACCAGAAAGACCGCATCCGGGCCTGGATATACCCTGAGGACTACAAGAAGACCATCGGCTATCAGATAACCCAGAGCCTCATCGCCATCGGTTCCGGCGGCGTCTGGGGCCAGGGCATGGGGACGGGCATCAGCAAGTTCAGTTACCTGCCCGAAGCCCATACGGACTTCGCTTATGCTATCCTCTGCCAGGAATGGGGCTTTTTGGGCGGTGTCCTGGTCTTATTCCTGTTTTTCGCCCTGATTTATTTTGGCGTCCAGGCGGCAGGCTCCTGTCAGGACCGGTTCGGCATGTTCCTGGCCATGGGAATTACCTTTTCTCTCGGCGGCCAGGGCCTGGTCAACATGGCCATGGTTACGGACCTGTTTCCCGTCGTCGGTGTCCCGCTGCCCTTCATCAGTTACGGCGGGTCATCCCTTATTTTGAACCTGATTTCTGCGTCGCTCCTGCTGCGCGTCAGCTATGATAATTACATGGCCGCGGCCAGGGCGCAGGACTTGAGTGCCCAGCAGGCCCGGCAGGCTTTGCGTCCGCCCTTTATGGGGCATTGAATTTAGGAGGATTTTGATTTTATGGAACAACGAAGAATTATACATGTGGAAGAACGGCTGCCTATCTTGCCGACGATTCCCCTGAGTTTACAGCATCTCTTTGCCATGTTCGGCTCGACGGTCCTGGTCCCGTTCCTGCTCCACGTCGACCCGGCGACGGCCCTGTTCATGAACGGCGTCGGTACGCTCATTTATCTGACCATTTGTAAATGGCGCCTGCCGGCCTACCTCGGTTCGAGTTTCGCCTTCATTTCGCCGGTCCTGGCTGTCTGCGCGACACCGGGCATGTCCTATGGCGACGCCCAGGGGGGCTTCATCGTCTTCGGCCTGTCCTTCATGATCCTGGCGGCCATTGTCGACAAGGTCGGCACCAAGTGGATCGACGTCCTCTTCCCGCCGGCTGCCATGGGCTCCATCGTAGCCATCATCGGCCTGGAACTGGCGCCGCTGGCCATGAATATGTCCGGTTATATGGGCGAAGTCCAGGGCATGTCCAATGAAACGGCCATGATCATTTCGACGTTCACACTAGTCGTCACCATCCTGGCCACCGTTCTCGGCCGGGGCTTCATCGGCATCATCCCCATCCTCATCGGCGTCATTGCCGGCTATATCCTGTCTTTCTTCATGGGTGTCGTCGATTGGACTCATGTCCAGGAAATGCCCTGGTTCGCCTTTCCGACCTTCTATAAGCCGGAATTCAATCTCAGCGCTATCATGATGATCATGCCGGCCCTGTTCGTCGTCCTGGCCGAACACCTGGGCCATCTCTTCGTCACCAGCGATATCGTCGGCCGCGACCTCATCAAGGACCCAGGCCTGCACCGGTCGCTCTTTGCCGACGGCTTGTCCAACGTCCTGTCCGGCCTGGTCGGTTCGACGCCGAATACGACGTATGGTGAAAACATGGGCGTCATGGCCATTACCGGCGTATACAGTACGTGGGTCATCGGCGGCGCTGCTGTCTTTGCCATCCTCTTTTCCTTCGTCGGCAAGATCGCAGCCCTCATCCACGCCATCCCGACGCCGGTCATGGGCGGTGTCTGCGTTCTCCTGTTCGGCTTCATCGCCGCTTCGGGCCTGCGTATGCTCGTCGAAAAGAAAGTCGATTATACGCGCTCGAAGAACCTCATCCTCACGGCTGTCACCATGATTTCCGGCCTCAGCGGGGCGACTATCGTCCTCGGTCCGGTCCAGCTCAAGGGCATGGGCCTGGCTACGGTCGTCGCCATGGTCATGAGCCTCATCTTCCTTTTCTTTGAAAAGATTCATTGGGCCAACGAATAGCAGGCCATCTGAAAGGAGTTCCGTCTATGACTATTCCACAACCGAAAACCCGCGACGATTTGATCGCGCTGCTCTCGATTACCGATCCTGATGAACTCCAGGCGCTTTATGATGCGGCTTATGCTGTCAAGGCCGCCGGTGTGGGACGCGTCGTCTATTACCGGGGCCTCGTCGAATTTTCCAATTACTGTATCAAAGACTGCAAATACTGCGGCATCCGCAAGAGCAATGACGAAGTAGAACGCTTCGATACGCCGCGCGAAGACATCCTGGCCATGGCCCGCTGGGCCTGGGAGAACCGCTACGGCTCCCTGACCCTCCAGTCCGGCGAACGGCAGGATGAAGAGTTCATCGACTACGTCGAAGGCCTCGTCCGCGACATCAAGGCCTTGAGCCACGGCGAACTGGGCCTGACCCTCTGCGTCGGTGAACAGACGGAAGAAACGTACCGCCGCTGGTTCGATGCCGGCGCCCACCGCTATCTCCTGCGCATCGAAACGAGCAACCCCGACCTCTACGCGACGCTCCATCCCCAGGACGGCCATCACCGCTGGCAGGTCCGCAAGGACTGCCTGGACAGCCTGCGCCGCATCGGCTACCAGGTCGGGACAGGGGACATGATCGGCCTGCCCGGCCAGACCCTGGGCGATTTGGCCGATGACATCCTCTTTTACCGGGACATGGACATCGACATGATCGGCATGGGTCCCTACGTCGTCCATCACAATACACCGGTCGGCAAAGACGTCATGGCTGCCGGTATGGACAGTGCCGAAGAAAAGAAACGGCGCCTGGAACTGGGCCTCAAGATGATCGCCGTCACGCGCCTCTTCCTGCCCGACGTCAACATCGCCGCTACGACGGCCCTCCAGGCCCTCCATCCCCTGGGACGGGAACTGGGCCTCAAAGCCGGGGCCAACGTTCTCATGCCCATCGTCACGGTCCCTAAATATCGCCCACAGTATCTCTTATACGATAACAAACCCTGTGTCGACGAAGTACCGGATCAGTGCAAGAACTGCCTCAGCGCCCGCGTAGCCTCCGTAGGCGATACCATCGGCCTGGGACAATGGGGCGATTCGCCGCACTTTTTCCATAAGAAATAGTAGAGGGCGCCCAGAGTGCGCCCTGCCGGACATTTGAACGGTTCTCTAAAAAACTAATTGGATAATCGCACATATCCTGAATCGGGCTTGCCACGTGCAAGCCCCTACAGATTGTAAATCATAAAAAGGCCCCGATTGGGGGCCTTTGCTAATCCCTAGCCACTAGCTGCTAACCACTCAAAAAGCCCTGTCACCTACGCGACAGGGCTTTTTGGAAATTGGCGGAAAGTGTAGGACTTTCGCATGGTTGAGCCGTTTCCGCCTATGTATTTTATGAAGTGTGCAGAAAGGGTGCAACCCGATATAATTCCATGTCGTCCCTGCAAATTTTTATAAGCATCAAGAGCGTATTCCTTGGTGCTTTTTTTGTTGGCTTCATATGGATGCGGAACAGGGGGCGGAACTTTCGGTAGTATTAAAAAGGCGATGCGATTTATGGAAATAAAAAAAGAACCGACCACTGGCTTATTGGTATAAATACCTCAGCCCGGACGCATTTTGGTCCACTGGTGGTCGATTCCTTTAATTTGTCTACTATTATAACAGACGAAACAGATTTAGGCAAATTAAAAACAACTCATCGCTTTTTAAGGGTGATAAAAGTGCTAAATTATTGAGCGTCCGCACGGCGTCGCAAAACGCGACTCCCCTTTTAGGGCCTCCAAAATCTCCGAATCTTTTTAGGGCCTCGCAAATCTCACGATGATTGCCAATTCCCGGAATGGGAAATAGTGTAGAGAAAGGATAAGGTCATGAACGAATTACAGATTTTTAAAAGCCCAGAATTTGGGCAGGTAAGAACAGTAACGATAGACGGTGAACCGTGGTTCGTTGGTAAGGATGTGGCTGATATTCTCGGGTACCAAAATGGTAGTCGAGATATAAACCGCCATGTTGATGATGAAGATAAAACCAGCGTCGTGATTCCCGACACTGGTTCTAACTACAAAAGCAGGGCCACGCTCATTAACGAATTCTGCTCTATTTTCCACGTGGATGCGGAACAAGCGGTCAAATCACACGCATGAGGCCCAACTGACAGGCCGCCAGCTTAGCAAAGATGACCGCATCATTGAGCAGGCTATAGAAAGTATCCTTCGAGATATTGAGGGCTACACATTCTTTCCATGACAAGTGCTTGATGTAGCGGACGACGAATACCTTTTGTTGCAGGCTGTCCAAATGCTGATAGGTGGCCCGGACTATCTTTAGCCAGCGTTCGGGATAGGTTATTTCCGTGCCGTCCGACAGGATGACGCGTTTCAACTCCGTGGCCTTATCGACTGCCGCCGTGGCGGTCGGGTCGTTTATCCATGCATGGCCTGTACGTCCACAATCTTTATGATCCATACGAGCCTCCTTGATAGCCTTTTCTATTTCTTTGAAGCGGTAAAACATGGACTCGACGAGCCGGGTATTTTTGTCGGTGCTTTTCCGTTGTCCTTTGATATGCATGTCGCTCACCTCGTAAAATGCGTTTTTTTTCATTCTGATGCAGTCACAGTCGTTTCTTTTGATGGAACGACGACGGCAGGTATAATTTGTCACGGCCGATATGAAAGACATTTTAAAGGCCGTTTAAGTGGCATATTTTGATTATACCATACAGGGAAAACTAATGTTCTCAAATCAGCATGGAAAAACGGCCAACAGGTAGCCAGCCCGTTGACCGTCCTTTATAGGTTACTTTTCGTATTCGTACACGCCGTCCAACAGTTTCAAGTCGTCGCTGTTGAACACGTTGCGGCCCAAACAGTACCCGTCCTTGAATCCACGGTCATAGTCACTCTTGATAGACAGGTCGTCCGCATCCATGGCCGTTCCCGATAGGGCCACGTTCGCGCCAACCCCGAAACCGTATTCATAGCTATTTGCCACGGATTTGGCCTTGATGGCCTTTTCGTTGTTGGTGGCCGTTTCATCGAGCGACCCTAAACGAGCGGCATGGATGAGAGAGGGAAGAAGCCCGTGCAGAAACGCGTCATGTTCTGCCGTCAAGATTTCATCCAACAGCAAATGAATGAGCGTGCCGTTTTCTTCTGGCGACAGGTTCAAGCTGTACAGGTAATCGCTCAACCGCTTTGTCGCTTCGTGGAATTTCTCCGAACGGCCTGTACTGGCACTGATGGACGGTTCATTATTGGTCACTTTGTTTGTGTTAATCATGTGTATCTCTCCTTTGTTGAATGGCCGCATCCATGGGGACGTGGCTTAGTGTAAATCCAAATTTTGGATATAGCTCTTGAAATCGCCGCATCCATGGGGACGTGGCTTAGTGGCTGAAAATCGGGCCACTAAAAACATGTGAATAGGCCGTGCTTCCTTTTGGGCCTAACAAATATAAGGATAGCAGGATGACGTGCAGGACAGAAAGCTGACCTAGTAGGACAGCCACAGCCCTGCCGCATCCAATGAAGATGGCCGGATATTATGGCAGTCACCGCCATTCTCTTTTTAGGGGCTAAGGTTTGTCGGGTTATCGGTCATGCTGACTGCTTTTCAAGTGCTTGCAATCTATGGGGCGCGACATAGATCTAGTTATTAGCCAGCAAGCCAGCCCTATTACTTTACTCACAACAAACTAACTGCCAGACTTCACGTCATTGTAGTCTTCTAATACCTCGTGTACTCGAACCGCTCATTTCTTTTTAGGGTGTCCGGGTACGGTAGAGATGGCATATCTATAAGATGTGTGCCTAATGGGAGAAAGTAACGTGATATTGAGAATGGCTTAACCACCACATTAACTCGCGTTATTATTCTCCAAATTGGAGAATGAAAAGTGATTTTCGTTGAAAATTTCTGCTATCATTCACCAAATTGGAGAATGATTAAAAATGGCTATTAATGGCTTAACTAAGCTGTTAGTCGACTTTTTTTAGGGAAATCATTATTCTCCAACTTGGCACATGGGATTTTAATCGTTTGGGCGGTAAGACTGCCACTTATTCGACAGCTTATAAATCGACAGAGATTGCGTTTTTTTGCCCGTGCTTAACCGTTCAATAAACCCAACTTTTTCGAGTGCTTTCATATCCGCGTAATACTTTCGATTCGTTGGCTTGTATAATCCGTAATTGACAGCGACAGCCAGCCCCATATAAAAAACTTCGTCTGGACGGTATTTATCGACGCCCGGATAATCATCACGTGGCAAATGTTTTCGAGAGGGGTCATTGGCCCTATAGTCGCCACGTCGTTGACATAGATGAAGCAAACGAATTTGATTGCCGGACAGCTCTCGATAAGCAGGACTGCGCTCTTGTGATTTTGTGATACATAAGAAACCGCTTTCTTTTCTGTCCTTAGCTTGCCATGATGGCCAGTTGCGCCCTTTTTGACTCATGTAACCACCACCCGTCAATTATTTGAAGGTCGCCGCATCAGCCGCCGGGCTAGTCGCATAGAAACGGCATGACGCTTAATCAGCTGTTCCTGCCCATCCAAAAAACGCTGAATATCTGCCCGGCTGGCTGGCCGAAAATATCCACCGTTGCCGGAAGTCGTCGAACAAATCAAGTGCCGCTTGCGCTCCCAATTCACGCGGCGAACCAGTCCCCGACGGGTCAAGCCTGTACGGTGCATCAATTCTTTTGAGGTCATGGCCCGGCCTTCACCGATTGCGCCAGCTTGTTTGAGAATTTGAAAAACCTGCAAAGTAATCACCTCTCAATAGAGCAGGGAAGCGGCATCAGCCGCCCCCTGCGAAAATATATGCCTCGCCGCTTTACGAACGGCTTATTCTAGTATAAAATGCAGACAGGCACGTCCACGTCCAATGGCATTGCCTGCTAGCCGCTTTCGGGTCGTCACACTCGAGAGCGGCATTTTTATTTAGCAGAAAAGATGACGGAACACGTCGTCAATGGATTGCGTGCCATGTTGGTCGGGCTGATTTTCGAGCAGATCGAGCTTGCAGAGCAGGAAGGCCACGAAAGCGGCCAGTACGCCGACACGATTGTCGCCCACAACGTCGTTATTCTCCAAACGTTCGGAAAAAACTGCGATATGTTCGTCGATGGACTGCCGCCAGTCTTCTCGGTCGTTCGCCGCCCTTGCGACGGCAAAAGCGATAAAAGAACCAGTCATTAAATACCAGAGGAAGCGGCGGTGTTCGGGATTCGTGGCGTGTTCGGACAAGTCTGCATAGCGGCCAATGCGAGTGGTAATCTTGTCGAGCAGAATAGAGTTGTTAGTCATGGTCGATTTTCCTTTCGTCAATGAAAATAGGGTCATACCGCCTAGACAGACGGTTAAAAGCGGCTTTCGGCTTGCATCCAAACCGATATGGATACAGTGGACAGCGCGTCACGACACAATCGCGGACTTCCGCCGTTTGGCCGCCAGAACACTGCAAACAGTGCTGGCGAATGGCTCTGGCCATGGATGGCCGGGCAACGCTCAGCAAAAATACTTTTTGATTCTTCATGTAATCACCTTATTTTTTTAAGTAAAGTCCATTCTTACTATACAAAAATTCCAGAAAATCCTTGTCGCGGACAATGCGTAGCTTGGTGGATAGGTCGATGATTGACCGCCGGTATTTTGGGCGTGTCCTCATCTCCGACAGTAGCCGCCAGATGGTAACCCGGCCCAATCCGTACTTCTCCTCGAGTTGACGCGGTCGTAGCCATTCCCGGCCAAACGAATCAACCCGAATAACTTTTAAATCCATTTTCAATCTCCTTTCACACGGATTCCATGAAGCGAGCAGGGGCTTCAAATCAGAACCACGCGCCGTGGTCGAGGTCGTAGTGATACCACGCGCCGCTGGCATATCGAATACAAATAAAGCCGCTATCGGCAAAAACTTCTGTCGGCGCGCCTTCTTGCCAGTCGCACGAGGCCCAATGTTGTTTAGCCAGCGCGACGAGTTGAGGAATCAGCCGGGCCAGCAAGTCGAGGTCAAGCGTGTTTTTCATTTTTCATCCCCCATTTCCAACAAATCTTTTACGTCAACATGCAAAGCTTTAGCCAATTTCCCAACGGTATCTGCGTTAGGCTGTCGGCCACGATGCAGAATCAAACCAATAGTGCCTCGTGAAATGCCAGCTTTTTCAGCTAATGTCCGGGCATTAATACATTGCTCAGCCATGAGAAGATAAAGCTTTCGAGCACTGATAGCCATAGAAGCTCACCACCCTTCACTACGAATAAGATAACATTTGATTATCTGTAAATATAATATCATCAATTGAAATCTTTGTCAACGTATGTGAATTTTAAAATAATAAATGTTACAGTTGTTTTCTTTTGCCTATAATAGTATAATGAGGCAAAGGAGGCATGTATATGGACTTTGATAAAAAAGCTATCGGAGAAAGAATTAAAGAGTACAGACTCAAACGTGGCTTTACACAGTCTGATTTAGCAAATCAAGCTGACATTACACGCATTGCTTTGGGAAATTATGAGAGAGGGGAGCGTATACCGACTATTGATATATTTGCACGTATTGCCATGGCTCTTAATGCATCTATTGATGAACTAATGGGCTATAAGCCGGGCCAATTATCCACGATACAGCAGATAAAACAGGATTTTGCTAACGCTGGATATGAACTAAAAGAAGAAGTCTCGACATGGTGGCGTTACGAGATAACCGAACCGGGCGAGGAATATCCTTTTCATATCAAAACAGAGAATGACCTAAAGCAAATATATCAGCAAATCAAATGTGACGTATTTCGTGATTTGAAAAAAGTGTGGGCAGATAACATCCATGATGCTTTAGTGGACTATGAAAGAAAACTCAATAAAGAAGAAAATCAAGCATATTTAAGAATACAGATGAAACTCCTAGAACAGATGAAGCCGCTTTCAGATAAGATGATGAAAGCGGAAGCGGAAGGCGATACAAAAACGCTTGGCAGTTTACAGGAAACGCTGTTCAAATTATTGGAAAAATCCAATATCAAGGGTATTGGTGGTACTGACAAAAAGAAATAGATCATAACCGCATCCACGAAAAACTTTCTTGATGGATTTCATGAAGCGAGCAGGGGCGACATGGGAAACGGATAGGAAGGAGCATATGTATGTGGTGTGAAGAGAAAACCAACAGCAAGGGTACACGGTATGCTTATCGTGAACGATTTACTGACAAGCGGACAGGCAAGAAGTATCATTTGACTGTCACGCTCAACAGCAACAGCCGTCATGCTCAGAAGATGGCCGCAAGTATGTTGATGGAAAAATTCAACGAGCTTATCGCGACCAATGAAGAAAAGCGTAACGAGCTGGCTATGACAATGACCTTGGAAGCGGTCTGCCGTGAATGGGTAGACAGTACGTCGCTCATGGTCAAGGAAGAAACAAACAACAATCACAAGATGTATTGCAAGCGCATCTTGGAAGGCGTGGAAGACGGTCTGCTTTTCGTGGACTTCACGCCAGCCATTGCCGAAAAGGTAGTGCAGACGATGTACTACAAGGAAAAGCTGTCGTTCTCGTACTCGTCGTCTACGCTGACGACTATCAAGGCCGTCATGCGGTATGCCAAAAAGGCCGGGTACATCGACAATATCTACGACTTTGAAGCTATTAAGCTCAAACGCCGCCCGGCCACGCCGGACGAGCTGAAACGGGTCAACAACAAATTCTTGAATCGGCAGGAGTTGAAAGACTGTTTGGAACAACTGCGCGTCCTCAATCCACGCGTGGCACTGGCTATGGAATTTATCAGCCTTACCGGGCTTCGTTGTGGTGAAATGCTGGCCTTGCGCTGGCAGGACATAGATTTCAAAAAGAAACTGCTCAACGTCAACGGGACTATCGTCAAGAGCCGTTGCAATGGGGATGAAGTACAGCGCGGCACGCCAAAAAATATTTATTCCTATCGTGATGTGGACTTGAATCAGCGGTCGCTGGCTATTCTCCGTTGGTTCAAGGCCGACAACAAGAAAATGGAGTTATGGGGACGTAAAGGGAATTGCATCAGCCGTTCCTACCATGACAAGGGCTACGTCTTCACGACACGTTCTGGCGCGCCGTACAACATCCAATTCATCAACCGCCAGTTGCGTAAACTCCATATTCCGGGCAAAAAAATAAGCACGCACATCTTCCGGCATACCCACATCAGTATGCTGGCAGAGATGAACGTGCCGTTAAAGGCAATTATGCAACGGGTCGGCCATAACGACCCCAACACGACGTTACAGATTTATACACACGTCACGGAGAACATGAAGGCCGAAACGCGTGCCAAACTCGAACGAATCAGTATTTGATTCTGGCCCAAAATAGTGAGCAGTAAGTGAGCAAAAAAAGTGCAAAAAAAGTGCAGAAAGGGTGCAAAAAAGAGCAATGGGAAACATTCTTTCGTTATCAAAATCGCCCACAATCCGCATGATTAAGCGATTAGAAACGTTCAGAAATATTTCTCATTGCTCCCCTAAAGCAGTGGCGGAAAGGGTGGGATTCGAACCCACGGTGCGTTGCCGCATCACTAGTTTTCAAGACTAGCTCCTTAAACCACTCGGACACCTTTCCATAACGAAACTATTATAGCAGAGTTTTCACAACTCCGTCAAGGACGGCACAGGGACTTGCTAATTGACTTTTATATGGTATATAATTAGGTGTATCTTTATGTCTAAATCTTTTGTTTATAGAAAAGGGGCAGTGATAATGTATCACATAAGTGTTTTGACAGGACGTCAGGATGAAGATGATTTTGGAGAGAGACTGCGCGATGTAGCGCGCGTTGAATATTGTCCTCCCGGAGATGAAGAAGAATTGGCCGACAGGCTCGAAGATGCAGATGTCATCATCTGTAAGTCCGAACCGATTACGGCATCCCTTCTGGAAGAATTGGACGATCTGAAATTGATCGTCGTCTTATCGACGCGGTCGGATAATGTCGATTTGGCGGCTGCCCGGGAAAAGGGCGTCATGGTCATCAACAATACGTCGTACTGTGTCGACGATATTGCCGACCATACGTGTGCCATGATCCTGGCTCTCATCCGCCAGCTGCCGGAGTACCAGAGCGATATCCGCACCAACAGCCGTTGGGAATACGGGTCCGTTCCCTGGCCTATCCACCGTGTCAGCAGCAATCTCATCGGCCTCGTCGGGTTTGGCCATGTCGGTCGTGCCGTCGCCGCCCGTCTCCAGGCTTTTGGATGCAAGATCCAGGCTTATGATCCGTTTGTCAGCGAAAAGGTCATGATGGAACGCAGCGTCCGTCCCGTCGACTTCGACAAACTTCTCCAGACCAGCGACGTCGTATCACTTCACATGCCGCTCAACGAAACGACACGCTACATATTCCAGGACGAACAGTTCGAGGAAATGAAGGAAGGCTCCATGTTCGTCAACTGCTGCCGCGGCGGCCTGGCGGACGAAGCGGCTCTTTATCATGCTGTCGACGACGGCCATATCCGCAGTGCCGCCCTCGACGTATTGTCCATGGAACATCCGAGCCCGATGCTGCTCAAGATGATTGCCCGGCCGGAATTCCTGCTCACGCCCAGTGTCTGCTTCCATTCCGTCGAAGCCGACAAGGCCGTCCGCGATGATGCCGAACGGTACATCCGCCTGTTCCTGGCTGGCCATTACGATGAGCTGCCCGTTGTGGCCTTGCGGGATAACGAAGAATCTTAACGAGAGGGGCTGTACAATTTGCGTATATGGAAACTGGCCTGCCTGGCCATCCTGTGCTGCTTCCTGCTGGTCGGTTGCACGCCGACGCAGAGCGGCGATACGGCCAAGGCCGACAAGGCACCGCAGGCGCAGGTGGAAATGGCCGTGCCCAAGCAGGGTATCCCGGTCCTGATGTATCACATGATCGGCGATGTCCCCGATAACGATGCGGTCCTCTTGAAATCGCACTTCCGGGAACAGATGAAATTCCTGAAGGACAATGATTTTCATCCCATTACCCTGGACCAGCTTTACGACTATATGGTGCATAACAAGCCCGTACCGGTCCGGCCGGTCGTCCTCACTTTTGACGACGGCTATCCCGATACGTACAGCATCGTCATGCCTGTTTTGAAGGAATACGGCTTTGCCGGGACGGTCTTCGTGCCGACGTATGACACGGACCAGGGAACGCGCCTGAACTGGCAGCAGGTCAAGGAAATGCAGGCTGCCGGCCTGACCATTGCCTCCCACAGTTATCACCATGAACGGGCGACGGAAATGACAGGGCGCACCTTTGCGGATGAAATCAAGAAGAGCCAGGCTGAACTCAAGGAACAGCTGGGCATTACCAACGAATATTTCTGCTATCCCTATGGCGGCTATACGAAAAGCGCCGGCGACGCGTTGAAGGCAGCCGGTATCAAACTGGCCTTTACCATGGATCCGGGCTGGGCCAAATACGGGGACAACCCCTATGCGGTCAAGCGCATCTGGATCGGCAATGCCGTCGATATAGAAAACTTCAAGCAGCGCGTCACGACACCGCAGTATGAAGAACGCTAACTTTATTATTTTCGAGGTTACTTATGAGGAAACACGTAAAAGAAATCGGTAAGTTTTTTGTCTTTGTCGCCATTTTCTTTGCCTTGACATCGCCGTTTGTCGTCCTCTTCGGACCCTTCGACAACCTGAAGCGCACCGTCGTCGGGGCTATCCTGAAGAGCCGTCATCCCCAGTATATCACCTGGCTTTTTTCGCAGGAAGAAATCGACGAAATCCTGGGCGGCATCAGCTCGACGCCGAAGCAGGAACTGTTCAAGTTCAAAGCCCGGACGGACTCGACACTTACCCTGAAGAATATTGATTCCAGCCGTTTCAAGGGATTCCTCCTGGAAATCCCGGACCCGCACCGCGTACAGGTCGCGACGGCTGAAAATATGGATGAAAAAGGCGACACGACCAGCGGCATTGCCGAACGCGTCGGCGCCGTGGCGGCCATCAATGCTGGCGGATTCTATGATGCCAACGGGACCGGTACGGGCCGACAGCCTTACGGTTTCATCCTCCACGATGGCAAATATCTCCTCGGCCAGGATGCGTCCGATGAGGAAGAAAATGAATTCGTTGGCTTCACCAAGGACGGCAACCTCATCGTCGGCAACTACTCCAAGGCCGAACTGAAAGAAAAGGACGTCGTCGAAGGCATTTCCTTCGGGCCGGCCCTCATCGTCAACGGTGAAAAGATGATCACCCACGGCGACGGCGGCTGGGGCGTCGGTCCCCGCACGGCCATCGGCCAGCGCAAGGACGGCACGGTCCTCTTCCTAGTCATCGACGGCCGTCAGCCTGGCTATTCCGTCGGGGCGACACTGCGCGACATCCAGAACATCATGTATGAAGAAGGCGCCGTCATTGCGGCCAACCTGGATGGCGGGTCGAGCTCGACGCTGTATTATAATGGCAAAGTCATCAACAAACCGGCGGACCTCTTAGGTGAACGCATGATTCCGACGGCGTTCGTCGTCAAGTAGGAGGCAGGCTATGAAATTACGAAAGTTCATTGCAGTCTTTCTGGCCGGCATCGCCGTCCAGGCTGCTATTTATCTCTATCTGGACCAGGTCTTGTTCGCGCCGACGTCGGATTTCCAGATCGGCGGCACGAACCAGCAGGAAGCCATGGGCGAAGGGACGGAACCGAACGGCCGCAGCTTCTATTCCTATGACAAGCGCTTCATGGCGACCATCGTCGACGACAGGGTCACCATTTACGAAGCCGGCAAGAAGAACGATCCCCAGCGCATCAATCTCCACGGCCGCAAGGTCTCCTTCTTTGAATGGCTGCCCGACCGCAACCTGGCTATCTTCGCCACCTATGGCCGCGACAGGAAGACCGGCAAGTACGGCGTCTACATCGCCCAGTACAACCCGATTTATCCGGACCGCGAACTCGATACGCCTATCGAAGATGCCCCGGTCGACAGTAAGATCACCGATGTCGCCTATTCGACGGCGACCAATGTCGTCTACATGAAGCTCCAGGTCGGCGACAATAAATACCGCATCTACCGGACCGACGCCAACTACGACACGCGCCGTATCCACGTCCAGGCAGAAAACATCGGCCGCATCGCCGTATTCTACGATTCGGATACGTTCTTCTACGACAACCTGCGGACCGGCGTCGTCTACATGTTCGACGGGGCGACCAGCAGCTGGCGTGAAATCTCGCCGAGCGGCAATTTCCGTCTCATCGGTATCGATGGACAGGAAATCTACATCGCCGAAATGAACCACGACGACAAGGTCGTAGCCGCCTACCGCGGCCGCCTGCGGGTCGGCTTCAAGAAGATAGCGACGTACAAGATGCCGGAAGACTTCAATAAGATTACCCTTAACAGTATGCACGAAGCATCGGAAAAATCCGATAAAATGGAAAAGAAGTAGGTGATTGTCATGGCAAAACATAAGATTCCCAAGAATCGCTCTATCGAAGACATGTTCCAGGGCGTCGAAGAAGAATCGACCTTTGAAACGACGGGCTGGGAAGACGACGAAGTGAGCGTCCGCCGGCCGCAGGCCAAAAAGACGGCTAAGAAGCAGACCGCCTCGGACTTCCGCCGCCAGTTCTTCACGGACGACCTCCAGGAAAAAGTCGGCTCTATCCTCCTCGATATCAAGATGGCTTACTTCAAGGACGGCGTCGGCGACATCTCCCTGGAAGTCGTCAAGGACGGCCGCAACGTCGTCATCAAGACGGCACCGAAGACGAGCAAAAAACTGAGAAAATGAAACAGGCAGACCTGGAAAAGCATTTCCGCTGCGGTCCCGTCGAGGCGGCCTATGAGAACTCGAAATGGTTTTCCGGCTTCATGAAGGTCCTCTTCCTCCTGGTGGCCATCTACTTCTTCTGGCTCATGACGGGGGAAGCTCACCTGGTCGAACACCTCGACAACTGGGCCGTCCTGGCCTTTTGCCTGTGGCGCATCCATCGCCAGGACGACGTCATGTGCTACGTCACCCGGAAGGGCCTCATCGTCCGCCGCCAGTTCCGGTCGCTCCATGAATTCTACGATGACCAGTTCCATGAGGAGCGGAGCCTCATCTTCCTCCCGTATAAGGATATCTTCGTCATCAGCGACAACTGGCAGGAAATCCAGCTGGGCGAAGCCGAAGAAGGCGGCCTGGCCGTCCTGCCCGTGCACCTGCAGTTCCTGTCCAAACGCAACAAACAGCGCATCATCGACCGCATCAAGCAGGCCCATGAAACGGACGATGACGAAAGCGCCCATTGACAGGACCTGTCCTATGTGCGATATGCATGAATCGGCATGGAGACATGCCGATTTTTTATACCCAAAAGCCTTTATCTTTTTAACGAAATAAAGTAAAATAGGGCATGTACACAACGGTACGCTTAGATGATCTCAAGGGGAGAGCGATAATCAGGGAATGGAAAAAATACGCAGCTGCCGGTATGGCGGCAATTCTGACAGCAACTTTCGTTGCCGGCTGCGGCGGGGACAAACAGGCCGACAAGGGGACGGCTGCCAAGAGGGACAAGATCGTCATCGGCCTCGATGACAACTTCCCGCCTTTTGGGTTCCATGATGAAAGCGGCGAGCTCGTCGGCTTTGACATCGACATGGCCAAGGAAGCCTCCAAGCGCCTGGGCATGGAAGTCGAATTCAAGCCCATCGACTGGGACAGCAAGGAAACGGAACTGAAGAGCAAAAAAATCGATGCCATCTGGAACGGCCTGTCCATCACGCCGGAACGGGAACAGAACATCCTTTTCTCCCGGCCCTATGAAAACGGCCCGCAGATCCTGTTGGTCAAGAACGACTCGCCCATCCAGGGCAAGGCCGACCTGGCCGGCAAAATCGTCGGCACCCAGCAGGGCAGCACCGGCCTGGAAGCCATCGAAGCCGAACCGGAACTGCGCGATTCCTTTAAGGAACTGAAACAGTATTCGGACAACGTCACGTCCTTCATGGACCTGGAAGTCGGCCGCATCGATGCCGTCGTCGTCGCCCAGACGACAGCGGCGTACTTCATCAAGAAGAACAACGCGCCGTTCCGCATCATCGACGTCGGCTATCCCGACATCCCCAGCGGTGTTGGCATGCGCAAGGACGATACGGAACTGAAGGCCCAGCTCGACAAGGTCCTGGAAGACATGCACAACGACGGCACGTCGAAGAAGATTTCTGAAAAATGGTTTGGCATCGACGTCACGATGTAAGGAGGAATTCACATGAATTGGAAAAAAGCACTGGCTGCGGGCACACTGGCCGTAGCAGCCGTTACCATGGTCGCCGGCTGCGGCGGCAATGCAAATAAACAGGCAGAACAGAAACTGCCCGATAAGATCGTCATCGGCCTGGATGACAACTTCCCGCCCATGGGCTTCCGCGATGACAGCGGTCAGCTCGTCGGCTTCGACATCGACCTGGCACAGGAAGCGTCCAAGCGCCTGGGCATCCCCGTCGAATTCAAGCCCATCGACTGGGACAGCAAGGAAGCAGCCCTCAAGAGCGAACAGGTTGACATGCTCTGGAACGGCCTGACCATCACCGATGAACGGTCCCAGCAGATCGCCTTCTCCAAGCCCTATATGAACAATGCCCAGCTCCTCGTCGTCCGCGCCGATTCGCCCATCAATGACCGGGCCGGCCTGGCAGGGAAGGTCATCGGCACCCAGGAAGGGAGCAGCTCCATCGACGCCCTGGAAAAGAACGCCGAATTCAAGGATTCCTTGGCAGAAGTCAAGAAATACGGTGACTTCGTCAACGCCTTCATGGACCTGGAAATCGGCCGTACTGACGGCATCCTCGTCGACAGCGTCGTCGGCCGCTACTACATGGCCAAGAAACCGGGCAAGTTCAAAGTCATCGACGACAAGATGGGCGACGAAAAATTCGGCGTCGGCATGCGCAAGGAAGATACGCTCTTGCAGGATAAACTCAACGACGTCTTGAAACAAATGAGTGAAGATGGTACAATGACTAAGTTGTCCCAGAAGTGGTTTAACGAAGATATTACCATTAAAGTACAGTAAGCGGGGATTCGCAGTTCGCAGTTCGCAACGGTCCGATGGACCGTATGTAGGGGCCGCCCAAAAGGGCGGCCCGCCTTGCGTATATACGTATCCTATGCTGTATATGTGTCAATCCGCCCATCGTAGGGGCTCGCACGTAGCGAGCCCGTCACAGGATTTGGGAGATGTCCCACTTCTGTATATGTGTCAATCCGCCCACCGTAGGGGCTCGCACGTGGCGAGCCCGTCACAGGACTTGGGGGATGTCCCACTTCTGTATATGTGTCAATTCCAAAAAAAGGAGCCAACATGGATTATTTATTTCACATCGTGCCTGCCGTTGCCGTAGGCCTGCAGATTACCCTGAAAATTTTCATCATCACCATTGTCCTGAGCCTGCCTTTGGGCATCCTCATGGCTATCGGCCGTATTTCCAAGATCGCCATCCTGCGTAAGGCCATGTACGTCTATATCTACGTCATGCGCGGTACGCCACTCATGCTGCAGATCCTCTTCATTTACTACGGCCTGCCCTTCATCATCGATGGCCTGAAACTGCCGGCCTTCCCGGCGGCCATCATCGCCTTCGTCCTCAACTATGCCGCCTACTTTGCCGAAATCTTCCGCGGCGGCATCCAGTCCATCGACCGCGGCCAGTATGAAGGGGCGAAAGTCCTGGGTATGACCTACGTCCAGACCATGCGCTGCATCATCCTGCCCCAGGTCATCAAGCGCGTCCTGCCGCCGATCTCGAACGAAACGATCAACCTCCTCAAGGATACGTCCCTGGTCTACATCCTGGCCATGAACGACATCCTGCGCATTACGCGCTCCATCGTACAGCGCGACTTCGACACGACGGCCTTCCTGGTCGCTGCCGTCTTCTACCTGTTCTTTACCTTTATCCTGACCAAGGTCTTTGGTTATCTGGAAAAACGCTATGCCGTTTACGATGAATAAGGAGGATTATCATGAGTTTTATTGAAATGGACCATATCCGCAAGAGCTTCGGCAGTCTCGAAGTCTTGAAAGACGTCACCCTCCACGTTGAAACGGGGGAAGTCATTTCCATCATCGGCCCGTCGGGCAGCGGCAAGAGTACCTTCCTGCGCTGTCTCTGTCAGCTGGAAACGATCAACAGCGGCTCCATCGTCGTCGACGGCCAGACCATGGTCAGCACGCCCGAAGGGAGCAGCCGTGCCGTCTACGCCCCGGCAGCCGACGTCCGGACCATCTGCCGCCGCATGGGCATGTGCTTCCAGCACTTCAACCTCTTCCCGCACATGACCGTCCTGGACAACATCCTGGAAGCGCCGCGCATCGTCAAGAAGATGAAGACCGAAGAAATCATGCCCAAAGCCGAAGAACTCCTGAAAAAAGTCGGCCTCTGGGATAAACGCGATGCCTATCCGTCGCGCCTCTCCGGCGGCCAGCAGCAGCGTGTGGCCATCGCCCGCGCCCTGGCCATGGACCCGGACATCATGCTCTTCGACGAACCGACGAGCGCCCTGGACCCGGAACTGACCGGCGAAGTCCTGCGGACCATCAAACAGCTCGCCGACGAACACATGACCATGATCATCGTCACCCACGAAATGGCCTTCGCCAAAGAAGTCGCCGACCGGGTCATCTTCATGGCCGACGGCATCATCCAGGAACAAGGCAAACCAGAAGACGTCTTCGAACACCCGCAGAATGAACGGACCCAGAACTTCCTCAAATCCATGCTCCATTTTTGATGGTAAAATCATAATTCGCAGTTCGCAATTCGCAGGCCGCAGGCCGCCAAAGGCGGTCTGAGAGGTTGCCCATGGATCGCTTGTGGGAATCCCGTGGATTGTATTGTAGGGGCGCCTACGTGGGGCGCCCGCCATCCCGTTATCAACCATTTACGTGAGCGGGCTCGCCACGTGCGAGCCCCTACAGCAAAAGGACTTGTCGTCATGCGACAAGTCCTTTTTCCACATCGGGCCGTTCGCCGTCCAGGAGGTAGCCCGTGCGCCCCGTTTTGTGCTATAATGATTTCATACGCGAATATGACATTATTCTATCGAAAGGTAGGGAACTTACATGACTCAATTAAAATTACGTTCTGGTTTTACTTTTGACGTAACCAACCTTTATGGTCCCAAGGCCGTCACTGAAGAAGAAGTCAAGGCTTTTGAACCCGTTTACACCAAGGCTCACGAAGCCGTTATGAATATGCGCAAGACCGGCATCATGCCGGGCCATCTCTCGAAAGACGGAGAACCGGAAGAAGTCCTCTTCCCGCAGCTGCCGTACATCGAAGACGGCAACATCAACAGCCCGGAACGCATCTTTGCCCTGGAAGAACTGGCACGGACGACGCGCAACCGCGTAGACACCGTCGTATTCCTCGGCATCGGCGGTTCCTATCTCGGCGGCAAGGTCCTCTTCGACGTCCAGTGCGGCGAATTCTGGAACCTCAAGAACACGGAAGAACGCAAGGGCTTCCCGAAAGCCTTCTTTGCCGGCAACAATGTCGACTCCCATAAGATGACGGGCCTCATCAATTTCCTCAAGGCCGACAGCCACACCAAACCGAACTACACGGTCATGGCCGTCGTCATTTCCAAATCGGGCTCGACCATTGAACCCATGTCCAACTACATGGTCCTCAAACAGGCCATGAACGATGCCGGCATCGCCCTGGAAACGGTAGCCGTTACGGACCCCCACGACGGCGGCGAAAAAGAAACCTTGCTCCACGGCTTGGCCAAGAAATCGGGCTGGCCCATCTTCTACGTTCCCGATGGCGTCGGCGGCCGTTTCAGCGTCTTCTCCGAAGTCGGCCTTATCGTCGGTGCCCTCACGGGCTTTGACATCCGCCAGTTCCTCGACGGCGCCCGCGACATGGACCACGCCTGCCAGAACCCGGATATCTGGCAGAACCCGGCCCTGCTCAACAGTGTCCTCAAATTCCTGGCCGGCAAGAACCATGGCCGCGACCTGGAAGTCCTCATGCCCTATGCGGATAACCTGAAATCCCTGTCCGAATGGTACATCCAGCTCCTGGCTGAATCCCTGGGCAAACGCCTGGACAAACAGGGCAACGTCGTCAACTACGGCCGCACGCCTATCGTCGCCGTCGGCACGACGGACATGCATGCCCAGACCCAGGAACACCAGGAAGGCCCGCAGGACAAAGTCGTCCAGTTCGTTTCCGTCGAAAACTGGCCCGATGACGTCACGGTCCCCCATCTCTATGACGAATACCCGAAACTCGCTGCCTTCAGCGGCCTGCCCTTGAGCCAGATCCTGGAAGCGGCCCGCAGCTCCAACGCCGAAGCCCTCGCCGGTGACGGCCGTCCCAGCGCCAACTACATCCTGCCCGCCCTGACCCCGTATCACCTGGGCGAATTGATGTTCATGCTCTGCCTGTCCATCGCTTACGAAGGCGAATACGCCAACGTCGACGCCTTTAACCAGCCCGGCGTCGAAGTCTACAAGAAATTCCTCGGTGGCCGCCTGAAAAAATTACAGGAAAAATAATTTATAATCCGCAAAAACATTATCGTAGGGGCTCCCACGTGGGGAGTCCGCCCAATAAATAACGAAAGGCAGACTCTCAATGAATATTCTCGTTACCGGCGGCGCCGGCTACATCGGCAGCCATACGGTCAAAGCCTTATTGGCTCAGGGCCACAACGTCGTCGTCATTGATAATCTTTCGCGCGGCCATCGGGCAGCCGTCCCGGAAGAAATCCCTTTTTACGTCGTCGACATCCATGACATCGACCGGGTACGGCACATCATGGAAGATATGAACATCGACGCCGTCATGCACTTTGCCGCCCATAGCCAGGTCGGCGAATCCATGGAAAACCCGACAATTTATTACGACAACAACGTCGTCGGTTCGTACTGCCTCCTGGAAGCTGTACGCCGGGCCGGCGTCAAATACTTCGTCTTCTCGTCGACGGCCGCCGTCTACGGCGAACCGGAACAGACGCCGATTACCGAAGACATGCCCTACCATCCGACCAATGTCTACGGCCAGACCAAGCTCATGATCGAAACCATGCTGGCCCAGTTCAGCCGGGCCTATGGCCTGCGCTACGTGGCCCTGCGCTACTTCAATGCCGCCGGGGCCGATGGAAGCGGCACCATTGGTGAAGACCACACACCGGAAACACACCTCATTCCCCTGATCCTGCAGACGGCCCTGGGCCAGCGGGACAGCATCAAGATCTTCGGCACCGACTATCCGACGCCCGACGGCACCTGCATCCGTGACTACATCCACGTCACAGACCTCGCAGACGCCCACGTAAGGGTCCTCAAGTACCTCGCCGAAGGGGGAGAATCGCAGTACTTCAACTTAGGCTCTCAGAACGGCTTCAGCGTCCGCGAAATGATCGAAGCCGCCAAGAAAGTCACGGGCAAAGACTTCAAAGTCGAAGAAGCACCGCGCCGCGCCGGAGACCCGGCCATCCTCATCGCCGGATCCGAAAAGATCCGCCGCGTCACAGGCTGGCAGCCGACACACAGTAAGGTAGAACAAATCATTGCCGATGCCTGGAACTGGCATCAGCATCATCCGCAGGGCTATGGAGATAAGAAATAAGGTCTTGTTCGCTCTGCAAAAGGTAAGGAACGGTATCGTTCAACATCGCAAGACATGGCTTCCCTATATAGGGATACTTGTCTGCCTTGGCGCCATCTGGACGTGGTGGGACGAGCCGTCGCAAGGACAAGAACACATGAAACGGGATGCCGCTCAGCATGAAGCTGGGTCGCATCCCGTTTTTTCTGCTTCTGACGAAGCGGAACGGGGAAACGGTAAAGGAAACCTCGTCTATGATGTCCGACCGGCCTTGCGCTATAAGCCCTTACCGGATTTGTTTGCCGGCAGTCTGCCGAAGAAGACTGCTGCGCCTGAAGCGGTACCGCTGCCCGTTCCGGCGGCTGCGCCTGAAGAAGTCAAGGAACAACCGGAAAAAGAGAAAAAAGAAGGGACGCTGCCCGTCGTCTGTGGTGCCGTCCATGAAGGAGATATTCACCTGGTCATTTTGAAGTGGCAGGGACAGACGGCGACTTGTGCTGTCGGGGAATGGTGGAACGGCTGGTACATCGCCTATGTCAACCGTCAGGCCGCAGGCCTGCAGCGGGACGGGCGAGTTTTTGAAATCCCTTTGTAAGGAAAGGTAGGGAATATCATGAAGGAGTGGAAGAAATGGCTGACTGCCGGTATCTGTTGTCTTTACCCCTGGACGGCCGGGGCTGTCGATGTCCAGGTTCGGGATGTGCCGACGCGGACGGTCTTAGAAGGGCTGGCCCGGTCAGGGAATATAAATCTTGTCGTCGATGACAGCGTGCAGGGCTCGTTGACGATGAACCTCCACGACGTCACCTTGGAAGAAGCCTTGCAGGCCATTGCTGACAGCCAGGGCTTGTATTACGAACAATCCGGCCCTATCCGTACGATGAGCGGGGCGAAATCGGGAAAAGGGGTCAAGACTTTTCATACATGGTCGCTACGCCATGCCGACCCGGCCGTTTTGAAGGAGGCCGTCCAGGCAGCGGTACCGGAAGCCGATGTGCGCTGCCATGGCGATACGAATACCCTCGTTGTCGGCGGAACGCACCAAGTCCAGGCGGCTGTCCAGTCCCTGGTGAAGCGTCTTGATGTGCCGGCACGGCAAGTCGATGTTTCCGTAGCGGTTGCCTCCGTCGATGACAGCTTGCTGAAGCAGACCGGTGTCGAGTGGAACTGGTCGACTGTAGAAGGCGGGGCGGACCACGACGTCTTTTCCCTGGCCGGGACGATCCACGCCCTCGAAGAAAAGGGACGGGCCCATATTTTGGCTTCGCCTCACATGGTCGCCACTAATGGCCGGGAAGCGCACATCCTCATCGGGGATAAAGTCCCCGTCCAGACAGAGCATCTGTCCGGCAAGGAAACGACGGTGAGTACGACGTACGAAGAGGCGGGCATAAAATTGACCTATACGCCGCAGATTCATCCCGATGATTCGGTGACGGCCCAGCTGGTAGCGGAAGTGAGCATGCCTGTGTTTGTGCCGGAAATGAAGGCCTACCGCATTGCGACGCGCCAGGCCCGGACGGTCGTGCGTCTGCGCGACGGCGAGCCTTTGGTCATCGGCGGTCTGATTCGCCGGGAAGAGGTCGAGCATTTCCGCAAGGTGCCGATTCTGGCGTCATTGCCAGTGTTGGGGAAGTTGTTTCGCTATCACTATAAGTCGCATAAAAACACAGAGATTGTGTTGATTCTCAGGTCACACGTTTTACCTAATTCGTAGTACGTTTTACGTGATTTTCTTTCGATTTTTTCGTCAGATTTTGCTTGACTTTATTTTATTTTCCTGTATAATTATGGTCAACAACAGATTTCCTGATAACAGTTGTGATGGAAAAAAGTAGTGTCTTTGAGCTTTTCAGAGAGTCTCCGGCCGGTGTGAGGGGACAGGGGAGAGGGCATGAAGTTCATTCCTGAACTGTACGGCTGAACGTGAGTAGGCTGTACCGGGGCGGCTGCCGTTATACGGCCATGAGTTGATCGATTCGAGATAATTAGGGTGGTACCGCGGAATCTTCCGTCCCTGGCGTACCACTCTTTTTTTTATCCATATATCGATAAATTGGGTGGTACCGCGACTGAGTCGTCCCTTTTGTGAGGGGCGGCTTTTTTTTCGGGAAATTATTTTAGAGAGGAGTTTTTACTATGGGAACTACAGGGATTCAAGCCTTCATTATTTTAGTGTACATCGGCGTTCTCTTCGGTATCAGCTGGTACGTCAAGCATAAGGCTGCCGCTTCGACGGAAGCTTACGTATTGGCTGGCCGCAAATTGACGACGCCCCTCATCATGGTGTCCATCGTCGGCCTGGCTGTCGGCGGGGCTTCGACCATCGGCGTTGCCGAACAGGCGTATAAAGTCGGTCTGTCGGCCGGCTGGTATACAGCTGCCTGGGGTATCGGCGCCATCGTCATGGGCCTGACGGTTGCCAAGAAGTATCGCCAGCTCAATATTACGACCGTACCGGAACTGCTGGAACGGTATTATGACCGCCGCAGCATGATCGCCGGTATCGGCTGTCAGGTCCTGGTACAGCTGGTCATCATGAGCTTGCAGTACGTCGCAGGCGGCGCTATCCTGGCTGCCTTGATGCCGAATATCTTCACGCCGGTCACGGGGATGCTCACCAGTGCCGTCGTCTTCATCGGCATTACCCTTATCGGTGGTATGTGGTCGGCCAGCCAGTCTAACGTCCTCAATGTTACCTTGCAGTACATCGGCATTACCGTTGCCGCTTTCCTCATCCTGGGCATGGCCGGCGGTATCGACGTCGTCGCTATCCAGGCTCCGTCCATTACGTCCATGGACCTCATCAGCGGTGTTGGTCCCATGACCATCATCACTTGGATCGTCGTCCTCATTACGGTCAATGTATCGCTCCAGGCTATCATTCAGATTTCTCTCGGTGCCAAGGATGTCCAGACGGCCCGCAAAGGTTTCATCATCGGTGGTCTGGTCATGCTGCCTGTCGGCTTCATCGCCGCTCTCCTCGGTGTCATCGCTGCCGAAATGTATCCGGCTATTTCGCCGACGACGGCACTGCCGAAGCTCATTATGTCCCTCAATCCCTGGATTGCCGGCGTGACACTGGCTTCGCTGTGGGCTGCTGATGTCAGCACGGCTTGCAATCTCCTGCTGTCGGCTGCGACGCTGTATTCCCATGATATTCATAAACAGTTCATCGACCCCAATATGTCCGATAAGAAATACATGACCGTAACCCGTATTTCCGTCCTGCTCCTGGGGCTGTTGACCTTGGGCTTCGCCCTGACCATCAGCGGCATCATTTCGACCCTCATGGCCGGCTTGTCGCTCATGACGGCTTTCGCAGTCATCGTCCTCATGACCATGTATGCGCCGAAATACTGCTCTCGTCAGGCTGCGTTCTACACCATCCTGGCTTCCATCATCGTCCTCGTCGCCTGGATGTTCGTACCGGCTGTCCGCGTACTGCCGCATGTCATCTATGCTGAATGGATCGTCTGCGCCGTTACCTTCTGCGGCATCAGCTTCGTATCCAAGAAAGCCATCGCAACGGACGGACTCGTAGAAGAAACGAAACCCGTCGGCGCACCGGCACAGCATTAAGAGTATCGGCCGGCCGTCTGCTTATTGCGCAAATCTGACCGGCTCTGCACGCTGGGACTGCGTTGTCGTCAGTCGACGTAGCTATGGCTACGCCTCCTTCCTCCGCCTTGCCCCAGCGCGCATATCCAGCCATCTTAGCGCAAACGCAACCGGTCGGCCGATACGGCGATTAAACTAAAAACTACAAACTTAAAAAGAGGCTGTCTTAATGCAACAGCCTCTTTTTTTGCTTGGCGCCGAATAGGC